>ULRW01049319.1_pt1 | contig 18895 bp, 15 predicted proteins | sample 1955581 | NCBI WGS metagenome assembly ULRW01 (sample SAMEA4835687, study PRJEB28245) | human gut metagenome | biome: gut microbiome; material: fecal sample | place: Denmark | collected 2008 | reverse complement strand
GCAACAGCTTCTCGCAATGGGGTATGCAGGCCATACAGAACGCCTACCAGAAAACCAGCAACGCCATCGGCAAGGCCATCAAGAAGAACAAGGCCAAGCTGAAGTACGGCACGTTCGTCTATCTGGTGAATGACAAGGGAGAAACGAAATGAACGAAATAACGGATAAATAAAGAACAGCTTATGATTGAGAAAGACCATATTTACTTAGAAGACTGCTTGGAGGGTATGAAGCGCATGGAAGCCCGCAGTGTGGATGCCGTGATAGCCGACCTGCCCTACGGAGTGCTGAACCGGCAGAACGAAGCGGCCCGGTGGGACAACAGGATTCCGCTGGAACCCCTGTGGAAACAATACAAACGAATCACCAAGCCCGACAGTCCCATCATCCTGTTCGCGCAAGGGATGTTCACGGCCGAACTTGTCCTCTCACAGCCCAGACTGTGGAAATATAACATGGTGTGGCACAAGGACCGGGTGAGCGGACACCTGAACGCCAACCGTATGCCCCTGCGCCAGCACGAGGACATCCTGGTTTTCTACAAAAAGCTGCCTGTGTACCATCCGCAAATGAGGCCGAGCAGCCCCGAACAGCGCAACCACGGGCGGAAAGTCCTGTCCGGCTGCACGAACCGGTGCTATGGGAACATGAAGCTGACACCCGTGCGCATCATGGACGAGAAATATCCCACCTCCGTCATCTACGCGCCCAAGGAGTTCAAGAAAGGCACCTTCTACCATCCGACCCAGAAGCCGGTCAGCTTGGTGGAATACCTGATACGCACCTACACAGACGAGGGAGACGTGGTATTGGACAACTGCATCGGTTCCGGAACGACTGCCGTCGCCGCCATCCGTTGCGGCAGGCACTTCATCGGATTCGAGACGGACAAGGGCTATTACGACATCGCCCTCCGGCGGATAGAGGAAGAACGAGAAAAGATGAACAACCACCCCGAAACAAACCTATAGCATCAATGAAAACGAGTATCAGACTGTTCCTGCTGCTGGCAGGAATGACGTTCGCATGGACGGAAACCCATGCCCAACAGACATACGAAGAAATGGTGCGGCTGACGGTGAACGAGCAGGTGACGACCGTCATCACCGCCTCCGAGCCCGTCCTGTTTGTGGACATCTCCACCGACAAGGTTGCCGGAGACCAACCGATGAAGAACACCATCCGCCTGAAGCCCAAGGAAGCCGGACACGCGGACGGCGAGGTGCTGGGCATCGTCACCATCGTAACGGAACGTTACCGCACCCAATACGCCCTGCTCTATACCACCCGGTTGCAGGAGGCGGTGGCGGACAAGGAAATCGCCGTGGCTGAACGCCATGCCTACAACAACCCGGCGGTCAGCATGTCCACCTCGGAAATGCTGCGCTATGCCCGGAGGGTGTGGAACTCCCCGGCCCGCTACCGCAACGTGGGCACCAAGGCACACCGGATGACAATGCGGCTGAACAACATCTACGCCGCAGGCAACTACTTCTTCATCGACTTCTCCGTGGAGAACAAGACCCGCGTCCGCTTCGACATCGACCAGATACGGGTGAAGCTGGCCGACAAGAAGACCTCGAAAGCTACCAACGCACAGGTGCTGGAACTGACGCCCGCCTTGGTGTTGGAAAATGCCTCGTCATTCCAACGCGGCTACCGCAACGTCATCGTGCTGGAGAAGATGACCTTCCCGAATGACAAGGTGCTGACCATCGAAATGAGCGAGAAACAGATTTCAGGGCGCACCATCGCACTGAACATCGACTATGAGGACGTGTTATCCGCAGACTCGTTCGATGCCGCCCTGCTGGAGGAAGAGTAATATAAATGAAGAATGAAGAATGAAGAATTAAGAATTAAGAGTAAAGAATCAAGAATTGAAGATGATGAATGAAGTATTGAAAAATAAGGGAAGGACAAGAAACAGGCTACTTGTCTTGGTGGTGGCTGTGTTCGTTTTGTCCGTGACCGCTTCGGCGCAGAACAGCACCGGGCGGATTTCGGTGGGCGTGGGCCTGCTGTATGAGAACGGGCTGGACGCCACGATAGCCTACGAATGGGAAATAAAGCACCACAACGCATGGGAGTTTTTCGCTAACGGCTACTTGAAATGGGACGAGTGCGCCACGTGCGGACATATCTGCCCGGAAAGTTTCTGGAACAACTACCGGAGCTACGGTTTCGGGGCGGCCTACAAGCCCTGCGTGGTGCGCGGACACAACCACCACGGCAACCTGCGCATCGGGGCATCGGCAGGAAGCGACACGGAGCGTTTCCTGGGCGGCATCCATTTGGGCTACGAATACAACTACGCACTGCGCTCGGGCTGGACGTTGTACTGGCAGGTGAAAAGCGACCTGATGATAAAGGGCGAAGACCTGCTGCGCACGGGCATTGTGCTGGGCTTCAAGATACCTTGTAAATAAATAATTGAGAATGGACAATTTAAGGGAAAGTTATATGAGAAAGCGATTGAACGGTCTGCTAATGGTAATGACTGCTGTCCTGCTGGCCGCTTGTGACGCCCACATCGAGGAGCCGGATACGGCGGTGAAAGTGGGTCATGTGCTTTGTACGGACGGCAAGGCCATAAGCTATAAAGACTATACAGGAAGCGGCAAGGAAGCCATTGCCATCGTGTTTTACCTGAACCGCGACCCGGAAATGGCAGGCAACGGCTATGCGGTGTACCTGCATGACCTGCCTGCGGAAGCCTTCGCGGACAGCATCGGAGTGGCTCAAGGCACGTCAGCCGACCTGACGGCCTACGATGGGAACGAGAACACCTTTGCGCTGTATGATACGGAGGACGTGGGGTCGCCCATCGCCGAACGGGTGTTCGACCTGTGGCGGTACGGGCAAAGTGCCTATATCCCCTCGGTGGCACAGATGCGCCTGCTGTACGCCGCCAAGGACATCATCAATCCATATATTATACGTTGTGGCGGCGAACCCTTGCCTGATACTGCTGACGACTGCTGGTACTGGACAAGTACTGAGGTGGAGGGACAGGAAACGGCCAAGGCGTGGCTTTACTCAATGGGCAGCGGAGCCATACAGGAAACTCCGAAGTGGCAAGCACACAAGGTGCGGCCGATAATAACCTTAAACGAATAAGACAAGAAATATAACATAAAAGAATAAATGGAAGAAAGCAAGGAACTGCAAGGTGCATACAAGATATTCAGGGCGGTCATCTACTTGTCTGTTCTGATGGAGTTTTTCGTGTACGTCTTCAATCCCGCCCCATCGGACGGCTGGGAGAATATCCTGTATGACATTCATGCCAGAATCCGGCACTGGCTCATCTATCAGGACGGACATATAGTGTATAGCAAGGTTGTCACCTTTATATTAGTGTGCATCACCTGTGTAGGGACGCGCAACAAGAAGCATCTGGAGTTCAATGCCCGGAAACAAGTGCTTTATCCCCTGGTAAGCGGCATACTGCTGCTTGTGCTGTCCGTGTGGCTGTACAACCACCCCATAGATGTTTACCTCTATTCCCTTAGATTGAACGTCATCCTTTATATGCTCACCACCGTCATCGGCGTGGTGTTGGCGCATATCGCATTGGACAACATCTCGAAATTCATCAAGGACGGTCTGCTGAAAGACCGTTTCAACTTCGAGAACGAGAGTTTCGAGCAATGCACGGAATTAGTGGAAAACAAGTACAGTGTGAATATCCCAATGCGCTATTATTATAAAGGTAAGTTCCGCAAGGGCTGGGTGAACATCAGCAACCCCTTCAGGGGAACGTGGGTGGTCGGCACTCCGGGAAGCGGCAAGACTTTCTCCATCATCGAACCGTTCATTCGCCAACACTCCGCCAAAGGCTTCGCGATGGTGGTGTACGACTACAAGTTCCCCACGCTGGCCACCAAGCTGTATTACCATTACAAGAAAAACCAAAAGTTGGGCAAGCTGCCACCGGGCTGCTCGTTCAACATCATCAATTTCGTAGATGTGGAGTACAGCCGGAGGGTGAACCCGATACAACTGAAATACATCAACAACTTAGCGGCAGCGAGCGAGACAGCGGAAACATTGCTGGAATCCCTGCAAAAAGGCAAGAAAGAAGGAGGCGGCGGCAGTGACCAGTTCTTCCAAACTTCGGCGGTGAACTTCCTTGCCGCCTGCATCTACTTCTTCTGCAACTACGAAAAAGAGCCTTACGACAGCCAAGGAAAGAAGCTGCTGGCTGAAAAGGTGGAGGATAAGGCCACCAAACGGATGGTGCCGACCGGCCGTGTGTTCGACGCCGACGGCAACGAGGTGGAGCCGGCCTATTGGCTGGGCAAATACTCGGATATGCCGCACATCCTCTCCTTCTTGAATGAGAGTTACCAGACTATTTTCGAGGTGTTAGAGACCGACAACGAGGTGGCTCCGCTGCTCGGTCCGTTCCAGACTGCCTTCAAGAACAAGGCGATGGAACAGTTGGAAGGTATGATTGGTACATTGCGTGTCTATACTTCAAGGCTTGCCACCAAGGAAAGCTATTGGATATTCCATAAGGACGGGGACGACTTCGACCTGAAAGTGAGTGACCCGAAACATCCCAGCTACCTGCTGATAGCCAACGACCCGGAGATGGAGAGCATCATCGGCGCGCTGAACGCCCTGATACTGAACCGCCTTGTGACCCGCGTGAACACCGGGCAGGGCAAGAACGTGCCTGTAAGCATCATCGTGGACGAGTTGCCCACCTTGTATTTCCACAAGATAGACCGCCTGATAGGCACAGCCCGAAGTAACAAGGTGAGCGTGGCGTTGGGCTTCCAGGAACTGCCGCAGTTGGAGGCCGACTACGGCAAGGTGGGTATGCAGAAAATCATCACCACGGTAGGCAACGTGGTGTCAGGCTCAGCCCGCTCCAAAGAAACCTTGGAATGGCTTTCAAGTGACATCTTCGGCAAGGTGGTGCAACTGAAGAAAGGCGTGACCATAGACCGAGACAAGACCAGCATCAACCTGAACGAGAACATGGACAGCCTGGTGCCCGCCTCGAAAATCTCCGACATGGCGACCGGTTGGATATGCGGACAGACCGCCAGAGATTTCGTTGCCACCAAGACCGGAAGGGGCGGTACGATGAAGATACAGGAGAGCGAAGAGTTCAAAACCACCAAGTTCTTTTGCAAGACCGATTTTGATATGGCTGAAATCAAGAAAGAGGAAGCCGGGTATGTACCACTACCGAAATTTTATACTTTCAAGTCTAAGGAAGAACGGGAACGCATCCTGTACAAGAACTTCGTGCAGGTAGGGCAAGAGGTGAAAAAAATGATTGAAGACGTGGTGAACAAAAAGAACGCCCGATAAAAATATGGAATTTCCGTATGGATACGAATTAACTAAAAACTATAAATATGGCAACAGTAAAAATCAAATTCCGCCCATCGTCAGTGGCAGGCAAAGAAGGAACGCTCTACTATCAGATTATACACAACCGGATAGTACGGCAAGTAAGTACGGGATACCGCATATTCCCAAGAGAATGGGACAACGGCAAGTTGGCTTTCCCTGTGCAAGGTGAACAGACAGAGCGGAGCCGCTATCTTGCCACGTTGGAAAGCCGGCTACAAAAAGAAACAGACAGGCTGGCAGCCATCATAAAGCGGTTGGACCAGTCGGAAAACGCATATACATCCGAACAGGTAGCAGATGCCTTTCTGGCATCGGACGATGACGAAAGCCATCTGTGCGTATTTGTCCGGGCAACGGCCAAATTGCTAAAGCGCATAGGGAAAGCCCGCTTGGCAGAAACTTACACCTCTTCCATGAACAGCTTTATGCGTTTCCGTGGAGACAAAGGTGACGTACGCTTTGATGAAATGACATCGGACATGATGATGGAATATGAAGCCTATTTGAAAGAACAGGGATTAGTGCCGAACACCACATCTTTTTATATGCGCAACCTCCGTGCCGTTTACAACCGTGCCGTGGAAAAAGGGCTGACCGATGATCATGCTCCGTTCAAACATGTCTATACAGGCATTGACAAGACTGTCAAACGTGCCGTATCGTCCAAGGTCATTACGGAAATCAAAGAGTTGGACTTATCATTGAACGCCTCGTTGGCACAGGCTCGTGACCTCTTCATGTTCAGTTTCTATACACGGGGAATGTCTTTCATAGATATGGCCTTCCTGAAGAAGAAAGACCTGCAAAACGGGGTCTTGGTATATAGAAGGCAGAAAACCGACCAGCAGTTGTTCATCAAATGGGAAAAGCCCATGCAGGACATAGTAAACCGGTACTCAAATCCGGACTCCCCCTACCTGTTACCCATCATAACACTGCCAGGCAGTGACGAGCGGAAGCAATACCTGAATGCCATCCACCTGATGAACGCCCACCTGAAAGCAATCGGGGAAAAAGTGAAATCACCGGTCCGGTTGACATCCTACGTCGCGAGGCACGGTTGGGCCAGTATAGCCAAAAGCCGGAATGTGCCCCTCTCGGTAATCAGCGAAGCCATGGGACATGATTCTGAAAGCACCACACGCATCTATCTGGCTTCGCTTGATTCCTCTGTGGTGGACAATGCGAACAACAAAGTGATTTATTCTGTCTAAAAGGAATCACCCTCCAGCATGACAAAAGCCGACAACAGCAAATAGCATACCTGACAAGTATGCTATTTATTTTGGAACTATCGTTACACATCTTGGGGAAGCATCTGCAACTTGGATGTGCAGGACATTATTGCCTTTCAAAATCGAAAGCCTTTTATTTTTGACACCATCTCATTTTCTTGAAAAGGGATAATACATTCTTGAGGTTATAAAACACTAAAATAACTCCATAAACGCAAAACTCCAGTCAGAATATCCATTTTACACTGCCATTTTTGTTTTGCAAATATTCCTATCTCTCTTTAAGAGATGGCTTTACGACGTGCAAAGGTAAGAAAAAACCAATAAAACCAACTATATGATAAAGAAAAATCATACAAAAACACATGCTTTTATTGGACATGTTTTGGTAGGAAAGATAGTTTGTTAAGCGAACTTTAATGAATGCAATTAGTAAAATGCAATAAATCAGAGATTTATTATTCTCTTTCATCTCTTAAAGAGAGATGAACCATAAACAGACAAAATTAAACCAAAAACGCCAAGGATTTGGATGTAGAAAAAGGGAACAGAGTAATATTCAACTGAATAAGATATGGTGGAACAGAGTAGGAAAGTTGGGCAAACTTCATCATCTCTTGGTAAGAGATGTTGGACGGGTGCAAAGATACACAAAAATGAAAACAAAGCAGTAAGAAGAGGCAAAAAAGATGTTTCCGAAACATATTTTTTAATAAGCCCAGTTTGGATTTATCAAACATTTGTTGAGCAAATATAGAATCTTTGGAGCTGTTACAGCCTTTTTTTCTGTCTGTTACACACTCTCAAATATGCCTAAACATCTCTTACCAAGAGATGTACTATTCCAAACATCCATTTTGCTTGGGGTATTAAGACTGAGGAATAAAGTCCTCATAGGTAAAAAGATGAAAGAGGAGGAAACAGGCGAAATGCTTGAACTTTTTTGTGGAATGCGTGTAACTTCAAGTTTTTCAATAAGATACAAAAACTTGAAGGATTAGAAGGTTTTGTCTTTACCCTAAACAGAGGACATTATGAACGATAATGACATCAATTGGTTTGTGATGCGTGACCTGACCCGATACCATTCTAAACTGCCGGCTTATCAGATGCTTGACAACCTAAAAATAGAAAATTATACGCCAAAGGTTCAAAAGATATTCATCAAGAACGGGAAACGGGAGTGCAGGGAAGTCCCTTTTATCCACGATTTGCTTTTTGTGCATGATAGCCGATTGCACATAGACCCGATTGTAGAAAAAGTAAATACCCTTCAGTACAGGTACTTGAAAGGCCGGATACCGATGGTGGTGAGAGATAAGGATATGGAAAAATTCAAAAATGCAGTGGAATCCTCTTTTGCTCCACAATTTTATCTGCCCAAAGACATCACTCCGGATATGCGAAAGCGGAAAATACGCATCATAGGCGGAGTGCTTGACGGATATGAAGGAACATTGGTGACGGTGAGAGGTTCAAAAGTGAAAAGGATTTTAGTGGAACTGCCAACTTTGTTGGCGGCAGCCGTGGAAGTGAATCCGGAATATATCCAGTTACTATAAATTTTTATTATATTATATATAAAATTCAACTAATAAGCAGGTATCAATTACATCAACACATCCAAAGAAAAATTTAAAGTAATGAAAAAATATACCTTAGTTTTATGCTCCTTGCTTTTATCCGTTATGAGTGCAGGAGTATTGAGTTCTTGTGGCACATCAAAGGATGTGGTCTATTTTCAAGACCTTAAGCCCGGAGAGAGTGAGATAACCATGCCAGAAGTGCAAGCCATCACTGTGCGACCTGAAGACAAGATTTCCATCATCGTGAATAGTCGTGACCCACAGTTGACAGATTTGTTTAATCTGCCGATAGTTTCCAGACAGTTAGGACAATCTCTACGAACAAGTTCCTCTAATGCCTCAAACTCTGGCATTTCAGGTTACACTGTAGACGCAAAAGGTTATATAGATTTTCCCGTATTAGGCAAAATACAAGTAGCAGGCATGAAGCGTGAGGAAATTGCCGAACACATTAAAAACGAGTTAATAACTAAGAATTTGGTGAAAGATCCTGTGGTGACCGTGGAGTTTATGAACCTTTGCGTATCCGTGATGGGCGAAGTGAACAACCCTGGACGTTTCGCAATCGACCGCGATAGGTTGACCATCCTTGACGCACTGAGCATGGCGGGCGACCTGACCATTTACGGCAATCGTCAGAAGGTACTGGTACTGCGTCAAGAGAACGGGCAGCAACGGGTCTATGGTGTCAACCTCACTTCGGGTGAACACGTATATACTTCCCCCGCCTATTACTTGCAACAGAACGATGTTGTATATGTAGAGCCAAACGAAGTAAGGTCCCGCCAGTCCACCGTCAACGGTAACAACGTGCGCTCCACTTCGTTTTGGATTTCATTAGCATCGCTGTTAACTTCAGTAGCGATACTCATTTTCAATTAATAACTATTTATGTATTAACTATTATGAACGAAAATAATACCAAATCAGATCTTTTCCTACAGGAATCACTAAATTTAAAAGATTTATTATTTTCATTATTAAAAAAGTGGTATTGGTTCGTTATTTCAATACTTATCAGCATAACCATTGCTATCTTTTATATTATGTGTACACCTCCTATTTACACTCGTTCCGCTTCTTTGTTAATAAAGGAAGACAATAAAAGCAATTCGCCTTCAGGCAATGCCGGAGTTTTGTATGATTTGGACTTATTCCAAACAGGTACAAATGTAAATAATGAGATACAATCATTGCAGTCGCCTGCAGTAATGTACGATGTCGTAAAGCGATTACATCTAAATATTAATTATTATACAAAAGGGGTATTCTATAATCATATACTGTATGGACAAAACTGCCCATATGAAGTGGAGTTTTTTGATTTGCAAGACAATGACGTAGCTTCATTCACTATTTTTCCCGTTTCTGGTAACAAAGGCGTGGAATTGACAGATTTCATACATGGAGAAGAAGAATCGGATAAACGTATCGTGGTTGAGTTTAACGATACAATCAGCACTCCTGTTGGACGATTGTTGATAAAGCCCACACATGGAATAAAAGATTTTAAAGAGACTGTTTACATATCTCATTCGGGGCTACAAGCGACGACATCTGTTTATTCAGGTAAACTGACAGTAGCACTGAAAGATGAAAAATCTACAGTCATCAATCTTTCAATAGAAGACGTATGTATCCAACGTGCGGAAGATGTATTAAATACTTTGATAGCAGTATATAATGAAAACTGGGTAAAAGACAAAAACCAAATAGCTGTCAGTACGTCGATGTTCATTAATGAACGTTTAGAGGTGATTGAGCAAGAGTTAGGTCATGTAGACGAGAACATATCTTCTTACAAAAGTGAGAACCTGCTACCAGATGTACAGGCTGCGGCTAATATGTATATGACACAAAGTAATGCCACCAATTCGCAGATACTTGTTTTGAACACTCAACTTGCAATGACTCGCTATGTTCGAAACTACCTAACAAATAACAATAACAAGAACCAACTTCTACCAGCCAATTCAGGTATCGAAAGTTCTGGCATTGAAAATCAGATATTGGACTATAACACCTTACAATTACAACGTAACAACCTCGTAGCCAACAGTAGTGTGAATAACCCTTTGGTAGCAGATATGGATCAATCATTACAGAATATGCGAAATGCCATTATATCGTCAATAGACAATCACATCACAACTCTTAATACTCAGATAAAAGCCCTTCAACAAAGTGAGAGGCAGACTACGGCAAGGATTGCAGCCAATCCGACACAAGGGAAATATCTTTTATCTGTAGAACGACAACAGAAAGTGAAAGAAGCCTTGTATTTATTCCTGTTGCAAAAGCGTGAGGAAAATGAGCTTTCACAAGCATTTACAGCTTATAATACACGCATCATTATGCCTCCTTCTGGTAGCATGTACCCTACGAGTCCCAATAAAAAGAAAATTATTATGGTAGCTTTTGTTTTAGGGTTAATTTTACCAGCTTGTATAATCTTTGCTCAAAAACAACTTTATACAAAAGTACGTGGACGAAAAGATTTGGAGTTTCTCTCACTTCCTTTTGTAGGAGAAATTCCCTTGGCTTACAAAAAGAAAAATAGCCAAGAAAGTGGCAAGGAAGAAAGTCACTTCACAATACTTATCAAGCAAGGAAGTCGAGATGTCTTGAATGAGGCTTTTCGTGTGTTACGCACAAACATAGAATTCATACTTAACGCTAATAATACAGGGATGGCTGATGTCGTAATTGTTACCTCCTTCAATCCGGGCAGTGGAAAAACATTTGTTACAATAAATATTGCAGCCAGCCTTTCTTTAAAAGGGAAAAAAGTGTTAGTGATAGACGGTGATTTACGAAGAGGTACACTATCACATTATCTACGCTCACACACAAAAGGACTAAGCGATTATTTGGGCAAACGTGAAGACAATCCACAGACTCTAATACAGGATGTACCTAATTATCCTGGCCTTTCTATTTTGCCTGTAGGAACTATTCCTCCAAATCCGACAGAATTATTAGCAGAATCACGTTTTTCGGAATTTATTGAAAAAGTACGTGTTGAATACGATTGCATTTTCATAGACTGCCCCCCAATAGATATAGTGGCAGATACTCAAATAATTGGACAATATGCAGACCGAACACTATTTGTCATTCGAGCCGGATTATTAGAGCGTGAGATGTTGCCAGAACTCCAACGTGCCTATGATGATAAGAAATTTAAGAATATGGCAGTTATATTAAATGGAACAGATAGAGGAAGTGGGCGTTATGGATATAAGTATGCATATCATTACGGATATGGAAATGAAAACTACTTAGCAAAAGACAAAAATTAAGAAATAAAACGTATTCCTTACATACATTCTTGATAAAATATGTGGCCTTTTAATAAAAAGAGACAGATACCGCTACGAAATAGTCTGTTTTGTGGCTTTACTGATTGGCATAGCCACATTCTTCCTGGAGTAGATGACGGGGTACAGACCATGAGCGAAGCCTTACAAATTCTTACGGAATATGAACGGCTCGGTGTAAAGGATGTGTGGCTTACACCTCACATTATGGAAGACATACCGAACACGACAGCCTGTTTACGAGAACGTTTTTCTGAGTTACAAAGTAAATATCAAGGAGCTATCACGTTGCATCTTGCTGCCGAGAATATGCTAGACAATCTGTTTGAGGAACGTTTGAAAAATGATGATTTATTACCTATTGCTATAAACAAAGATCATCTCTTAATAGAAACTAGTTACTATAATCCTCCGATAGATATGGAAAATATCCTCCGATGCATAAAAGCAAAAGGGTATCATCCTATACTAGCGCACCCTGAAAGATATATTTATATGTCAGAAAGAGATTACCATAATTTAAAGGAAATGGGGGTTAAGTTTCAATTAAGTATTCCGTCAATAGTAGGAATGTATGGAAAAGACATTCAGAAAAAAGCAAAAAAATTGCATAAAAAAGGATTCTATAATTTTAAGGGAACAGACCTGCATAGCTATAAAACATTAGAATTCCTATTGCAGAATCTATAGAGCGATAAATACTATTTCAATATAATCATGAGTGAAACTCTTTATCAATTCATTGTATAAGTCATAATCTATGAATAAGAACTATAAAATCGCTGTGGCTGGAACCGGTTATGTAGGTCTAAGTATAGCCACTTTGCTCAGTCAACATCATTCGGTAACGGCAGTAGATGTCATACAAGAAAAAGTGAATTTACTCAACCAACGTAAATCGCCTATTCAAGACGAATATATCGAAAAATATCTTGCTGAAAAGGATTTAAATTTGACAGCAACATTAGATGGAGCAAAAGCATACTCTGATGCTGACTTTGTAGTGATTGCCGCTCCGACCAATTACGATCCGATAAAGAACTATTTTGATACCAGTCATGTAGAAGAGGTGATAGAATTAGTGATGAGTGTCAATCCGAAAGCCATTATGGTTATCAAAAGCACCATTCCCGTAGGTTATACCGAAATGATTCGCAAGAAGATGCATTCTGACAACATCATTTTCTCACCTGAGTTTCTGCGTGAAAGCAAAGCTCTGTATGACAACCTTTACCCAAGTCGCATTATTGTAGGCAGGCCTGAAGACAATAAACGATTGGATGAAGCCGCCCACATCTTTGCCGGTCTTTTGCAAGAAGGCGCGATAAAAAAAAATATCGATACATTGTTTATGGGTACAACAGAAGCCGAGGCTGTGAAACTCTTTGCCAACACTTACCTTGCTTTACGTGTTTCTTATTTCAATGAGCTGGACACTTATGCCGAGATGAAAGGATTGGACACAAAGGCCATTATCGATGGCGTGTGTCTTGACCCGCGTATCGGAGCACATTATAACAATCCAAGTTTCGGTTATGGCGGTTATTGTTTACCGAAAGATACGAAACAGTTGCTTGCCAATTATGCTAATGTGCCGGAAAACCTCATTCAGGCCATAGTGGAAAGCAACAGAACACGTAAAGACTTCATTGCCGACCGTGTGCTTCACAAAGCCGGTTACTATGACTATTACAATCGAGGAGATTTTAATCCGTCAGATGAAAAGAAGTGTGTTATCGGTGTTTACCGCTTAACTATGAAGTCAAATTCAGACAATTTTCGCCAATCGTCAATCCAAGGCGTAATGAAAAGAATAAAGGCTAAAGGTGCAGAAGTTATAATATATGAGCCTACATTGGAAAACGGTAGTACATTTTTCGGCAGTAAAGTAGTAAATGACCTTGATTATTTTAAGCAACAAAGTCAGGCTATTATAGCCAATCGATACGATGTCTGTCTTGACAATGTTAAGGAAAAAGTCTACACACGGGATATTTTCAGAAGAGATTGAAAGGTTGTCTTTGTCAACTGTAAATTTATGCCTCATACAACAACTGATAACAAACGAATTGCTAAAAATACATTGGCTCTATATGTGCGAATGATATTATCCACACTCGTTTCTTTGTATACATCGAGAGTGGTTCTCAATACCCTTGGTGTCGTTGATTACGGTATATACAATGTGGTAGGTGGTATTGTTGTAATGTTTGCATTTCTTAATAGCACTATGGCCGTATCAACACAGCGTTTTCTCTCCTATGACATAGGGAGGAATGATTCTGTAATGATGAACAAAACATTCAACATTGCAATGGTCATTCATATTATGATTGGTATATTCGTAATACTACTTGGAGAAACTGTTGGCTTATGGTTTTTATACAACAAGATGATTATACCGGTAGAGAGAATGACATCGGCATTATGGGTTTATCACTTGTCATTAGTTTCTTTTTTCTTCTCTGTAACCCAAGTTCCATATTCTGCCTGCATAAACTCGCATGAAAAAATGGACATATTTGCCTATTTTGGTATATTGGACGTTTTACTAAAATTAGCAATTGTGTTTCTTTTACGAATTGGAAATACAGATAAACTTATTCTATATGCTATACTTATGTTTACAGTAACGCTTTTGATGCGTATTATATATAGGTGGTATTGCATAAAACAGTTTAAAGAAACGAAGTTACAATTAGTATGGAATACTAAAAGGTTTCACGATATGCTTGGGTTTGCAGGATGGAACTCTACAACACACTTTTCTTTGGTTGCGAGAACTCAGGGAGTAAACATATTGATTAACCTTTTTTTCGGACCGGCTTTAAATGCAGCAAGAGGTGTTGCCACAACTGTATCTATGAATATATCGTCTTTTGCTAATAACTTCATTTTAGCAATTATCCCACAAACAGTTAAATTGTATGCAAATGGTAATGTAAATGATATGAATAACCTTGTGATTAAGGGATGTAAATACTCTTTTTTACTATTATATTTTATTTCTTTTCCAATGATTATAGAAGCTAATTATGTCATGACACTATGGCTTAAGAATCCACCAGAAATGTCCGTATTGTTGTGCCGATTAGTACTTTGTTCCGCATTGATAGACAACTTGTCCACGGTAATTGGTTATGGTCCCCAAGCCGTAGGCAGAATAAAAATATATCAGACAACCATGAGTTGTTTATTCCTTATGGTTCCAATTATTACATATGTTGCTTACCGTTTAGGATATGGGGTTGAAATGTGCATCTATTCTGAAATAATTATATATATATGTGCCTTGTTTTTACGTCCGCTACTATCGCAGAAAGTAACCAAACTTAATATTAGGATTTTTTTTAAGGAAAGTGTTTTTAGAAATATATTAGTCGTTTTAATATCTATGCCTATCCCCATAATCATTTATATCAACATGAATGAAGGATTTGTTAGATTGCTTATTGAATGTATTACTTGTGTTATCTGTACAACATTATCAATCCTCACTATCGGATTAAATTCAAGCGAGAGAAAAATGCTTATTTCATATATATCAAATAGGATTCATCATACATGGAACAGAATGGAGAAATAGAAAAAATATTTATGAAGCCACTTTTTCGATGTATTTAATCGTTTATTTGTTTACTTATTATTCTTCCTCTTAACTTTTATGTTACTACGAGTATAATATTTGTTCTATGTTTAATTTTATACAGTATGAAAGAAACAGATTCAATTTTCAAATATGGAGTAATCGTACATGGTTCTTCAAAAGTTGTGAATATAGGTGATTATATCCAGGCTGTAGCTTCAGCACAATTTTTGCCCCATGTTGACATATTTCTTGAAAGAGAAAAAATCGGAGAATATGACGGAGAGGAAGTAAAAGCAATTATGAATGCTTGGTATATGTATGATGCGAACCAATGGCCGCCATCAAAAAAAATTCACCCATTATATATTTCTATTCATATAAACAAAACGGCCAAACATATTTTTTCCACTCCTGAAAGTATTGATTATCTCAAAAGCTATGTTCCGATAGGTTGTCGCGACAAAAGCACAAAACAATATCTTGACAATCTTGGTATTAATGCATATTTTAGTGGTTGTATGACACTTACACTTGGTTTCAAGTATAAAAGCAATGTTCATAATAAAAATGTCTATTTCGTAGATCCAGCAATGCCTGGCATTGGTAATATTTTCAATCAAATGCGCTTACTTTTGAAATCTATATTTCATTATAAAAAAGTAAGTTCTGTTTTTAGGAAGAAATACCCTCAGGCTAAGACAATATTTAAGGAACACAGACGTTGGCTTGCTACTGCTGCTTTTTATGTTGAATACCGAAAATATTTTGATGAAAATATGCTGTTAAATGCAGAATATATAAATCAAGAAAATATTTACTATAAACAAAATTTTCAAACGCATAAAGAAAGATTCATTGAAGCGGAACGATTAATAAAGCAATATGCAACAGCCAGATTAGTAGTAACATCTCGAATCCATTGTGCTTTACCATGTACAGGCTTAGAAACACCTGTCATCTATACTTATCAATGCTCACAGGATGAGAATTCTTCTTGCAGGCTGGATGGATTATTGCAACTTTTCAATGTGATGAACATTGACCCAGATGGACACATTCATCCTCTTTCTGGCTTTGATAGTTCCAACAAAATTTCAGTCAATAACTTGCCTATTGTTAAATATGAATGGAAAAAACTTGCTAACGACATGATAGCGCGATGCAAAGAATTCATTAATTCATAGTAACAAATGATGCAAAATATATAAGATACAATGATAAAAGTATTATGGTTTAGCCACACATCATCCTGTTATTCAAGAACTAAGACAAATGGTTATAATGGTGGTGGATGGATTTCATCTTTGGAAAAAGAACTCACTAAATGTGGCAATATACAGTTGGGGGTCGCTTTTATGTCCAGAACATCAAAAGGAAAAGAGATACAGCACGGAGTGACTTATTACCCTATGACCTATCCAAAGAAAACATTGGGAGAAAAATGGAAATACTTCTTTAATTATACTGTAGAGGATGAATACAAACCATATATAGCACGATTTAAAAATGTAGTGGAGGATTTTTGTCCGGATGTAATACACATATTTGGATCAGAATCATTATTTGGCTTTGTAAAACTGATAACCAATACTCCTTGCGTCCTGCATATTCAAGGCATACTCAACCCATATAAGAATGCTTTTTTCCCTCCATCAGTTTCAAAGGAATCATATATGATGCGTTCCTTATCCCCAAGAAAGATATTGCAATCATACCGGGAAATGATAACATGGAGAAACTCTTGTTTAAGAGAAAGGGCTTTGATTAAAATAATCGATAACTACATTGGCCGTACAAAATGGGATGAAATAATCACTAAAACCATCAACCCACATGCAAGATATTTTTATGGTTCTGAGATTCTTCGTCCGTCATTTTATACTGAAGCCCAGCATAAATGCCCAGAACAAATGACAATCATTTCAACAAGTTCCGGAACATTATATAAAGGACTGGATTTAATTTTGAAGACAGCACAGATATTGAAGCTATTTCATCATTGTGAGTTTAAATGGATTGTATTTGGCAACACTAACAATCTTCGTTATATAGAGAAAATGACAGGCATAGCCCATGAAGATGTAAATGTTGACATGGCTGGTATTGGTACAGAGGAGGATGTATATAATGCTTTGGTAAATGCAACAGCATTTGCACATCCTTCTTATATTGACAATTCACCCAACGCAGTCTGTGAGGCCCAACTTGTGGGTTGCCCTGTTGTTGCGACTGATGTCGGCGGTATTAAATCTTTGATAGTCGATGGAGAGACCGGTTTCCTTGTCCCTGCAAACGACCCATATCAAATGGCATGGCGATTGAAACAGCTCTTTGAAAACAGGTCGTTAGCGCAAGCAATTTCCCAAAAGGGGAAAAGTCAGGCAAAAGAACGACATAACAAAGAGAAAATTGTCAATGAACTAATAAATGTTTACAAAACATTGCTTAAATAGCCTATAATGCGAGAATTACATTTAAGTAGTTCATCCTAAGAAATATAGAAAACATAATAGCGAACATACAAATAATTATTCATCTTGTGAAAATCATTCATTTTGAATCTGGTCTTGGCAACCAAATGTTACAATGGTGTGTGTATTTGGCACAAAAGGAAGCTAATCCCAATGATTCTTTTTATGCAGAAACGTTTTGTTATGATATACCAGAATGCAATGACGTAATTCGGCAATGGAACGGATATGAACTTGAACGAATTTTTGGATTAAAATTGCCCAATATCAAAGAACTATTTTCTGATAACGAATGGCAGAAAATAATGTATGATGTTCGAAAAAGCGAATTTTGGAATCATAAGTGGAATTATGGCAAATATGTGTCTAAAGCGTTGAAGGGAGTTGGTATGGACTTGGAATATATAGGGGTAGACTTGGAAAAGCCAGGAGCAAAGCCTATAATACCACCCCTAAATACATCTGGCTTAATGAAAATTAAAGAGTTTCTTAACCATCATTTTTACCCCTATACATGCCTTCATGAACATATAATGTATAAACGGGCAGAAAAACTTTTGGAAAATGCTAATTATTCATATCTTTTCAAACAGAGTAATAAAAATTTGTATATTCCTTTAAAATTGGATTTCTGCCGAAAAAATAGTGGTATAGAAAAAATAGAAAAAAAAATCAAAGATGCTTTCCGCTTTCCTGAAGTAGCAGACGAGAATAATATCGCGGCTTTGGATTTTATCAAAACGCACAATACAGTAGCCATCCATGCCAGACGCGGGGATATGCTCGGTATAAATTACGGCTTTTATGCTACCGGATATTTTAGAAAAGCTGTAAAATACATACGCCAACAAGTTGCCGATCCTGTATTTTGCATATTTTGTGACCCGTCAAGTGTCCAATGGGTCAAAGACCACCCTAATATTTTCGGGCTTCACCCCAAGACAGACAAAATATATTTCATAGATTGGAATAAAGGAACTGAAAGCTTTCGGGACATGCAATTGATGGCAGCTTGCAAGCATCAAGTGATTACAAATAGCACATTCGGTTGGTGGGGGGCATTCCTTAATGAGAACCCAAATAAAATTACCTGCTCTCCTATTCCATATATAAACACAACACATACGTTTTAAAATGAATATTTTTTTACGATTTAAAACAGCTATTGGAACTTTCAAAAGTCTATATTATAATGTTAGAAAAAATGATATGGCTTCTTGTGGAAAGAATGTTATCTTAGAGAACCCTATGAAAGTGACTAAACCTTGTAATATTTATGGTTCATCCCCGAATAGCGTTGGTAGAGTCTTTTAATCCG
>ULRW01019884.1_pt1 | contig 18984 bp, 21 predicted proteins | sample 1955581 | NCBI WGS metagenome assembly ULRW01 (sample SAMEA4835687, study PRJEB28245) | human gut metagenome | biome: gut microbiome; material: fecal sample | place: Denmark | collected 2008 | reverse complement strand
TCCACATGGACTTCTGCTTTTCGCCCGGTCAGCTGCTCAATCAAATCCGCTCCTGCCTGCTCTCGCACCGACAGGGTCTTCATACCCTTGAGTCCCTGCACAAAAAAATCATGTTCTTCAGCAGGAATTTCCATGGTCGAAATACTTGCCGCATAGGATAAGCGCTTTTCCTCCGGTGCAAAGCCCAGGAAGAACTGATGATAATTGCCGAAATGTGGATTCCACACCTGATCACTGCCGACAACGCAATAATCATATTGCTTTATCTGATGGGATAATTCAGCAAGAGCAACACGATGATATGAGATATATCGATCCGAGAAGTCGCGTATTTTTGTCTGTCTTGCCATCTCACGACCGACATGACCATTCATTATCTCAGTGCGGAATTTTCGCCAATCAATCAGCCATTTAATGTACATTTTCCAAGTCCATTTCCACCACATTTCAGGCAAAAATGTCTCAGGCTTTGTCCATATTGTATCGACATAGTCTACATAGCGTAAAAGAGCCTGTTGAAGTGCATAACTTTGCAAGACATTGCCATAATTAAAATGTCCATCCAGCGTGAATTTAGCGATACGAATTCCTCTAGTAACAGATTCCCTCATTTACATTCTCCCTCTAAAAATCATTTTCGGATTCATAGACTGAATATGAGAAAATCCGTTCAAGATTTATCCCTACTATTCAGCAAGAATCATTCTCGGATAGCCGACTCAACTATACCGGTGAATAACTCTTACCATTATAGCAAAAATGTCCCCCCCCCACAAGACAGATGCAATCTTCTTCCACTTCCTGCTAACCATTTCGAGCAAAATCTTTGAGCCGGCCTTCATCAGGCCCAGTTCAGTCGTCCTCAGATAGTGGTTGACGACCTGGTTCCACTTCCAGTTGTTATAGAGAGACTGGACCATGAGTGGGATCAGGACAATGCCCCAAAGACCGAGACTGAAGTACGCCAGGCCGATATAGGTGCAGATGAGCGTCAGGATGCCGAAGAAGATAAAGCTAAAGGTGTACGGAAGCCAGTTCATCGTCGAGATGAAGCAAGCCGAGTTGCGATGGCGTGTCATGAGGTAGATGGAGCACGCCATCACGAGAAATACGGGACGATCAATCGTGAAATCATGGCGCAGCCATTTCACGATGGGAATGCCGATGGTCGCAAAGATGGTTATCCCTGCAATACTCAGGTAAAGGCCACAAGACATTGACTTCGCATAGAGCGTCCGCATCAGGTCGCGATTGCGCGAGACGTAGGCCGATTGGATGGCCGGGATATACGCTCCGAACATGCCACAAGATATGCCGATAATCGCATTGATGACCTGCATCGAGAAGGAGTAAATGCCCGTCTCATAGAGCGTGAGAAAGTTACTGCTGAGAAGGACGGTTGCCTGCCCCGTCAAATAGAACGTCACCGTCACCAAACCATCGCGCCAGGCATTGGGCCACATCATCGCCAGTATGTGCCGCTTAGAGTACATGGTCTGATGGCGATATTTCTGCAACAATTCGTCAAAATGGTGCACACGCAGCAGATAGTGCTTGCAGAGCGAACGCATGACAAAGCCGCTGGCAAAATAAGCGACGCCAAGGCTCAGGATGCCGAAGCCGGATACGAGACCAATGATTCCCGCCGTCAGGAATGCCCCCTTCGCGATGATATTGGCTTTATTCTTGCGGAATACATCGCCGATGCCCGTCAGAACAATCGAATAATAGCCGATGTAGAGATTGATGAACGTCGAGACGATGTAGAGCCCCCATGTCGCATAGATCTGCCAGGAAAGGTACTCTGTAGCAATCCGCTGGATGTAGACCGTCCCCAGCGTGGCCATAACGAGCGTAGCCGCCAGAGCGATGCCGAAATACAGCCGTCGACAAGTGGCCAACATACCGCAAACTAGAGAATAATTTGGCTCGCTCTTCGCAGACGAGAACGAGACACCGTGCTTCTTCAGGTCAGCAGCACCGCTCCAGGCATACGTCATACAGTGGCTCAGCGTCGGCGTAAAGCCGCTGTCCATGAGCTCCACCAGTCCGCCAATGCTAATAAAGACATACCACAAACCTAAGATATCTGGCGGCATGTAATGCACTAAAACAGGTAACCATATAACCTGTGAACCCAAAGAGAAAAATACACCTAAATAATTCCAAATTATATCTTTTTTCTTAGTAGTTATTTGCATAAAACGTCCCTATATTTACTAACAAGAAAACTCTTAGTACAAACATATAATATTCAACTTCTAATTTTACGAAGGATACTTCTCATCCCTTCTTTAAACGTTTCCCACGAAATGAAAAATCTATACCATTTTCTCTTTATGAAATATATTTTTATTTTTTCTTTATATGTATCACCTTCATAGTCATCCCATAGATATTGCGAAAAATTCATATTTTTAGCGCCCATAAAATAATAACGAACTATTATAAAATATATTTGCATCAACAAAATTTTGCCAGCATTTTGAACACCATGACGTTTGCAAAAATCTTTTTTTAAACGCAAGTTGACAAGTTCATCAGAAAAAGTTTGCTTTTCCTTCATTGATGAGAGTGAATTCTCATTCCCTCTCGTATATAAATAAATTGGCAAGTCAATATAGCTGTACTGATGTATATAATCATAACATTGATAATTGAAAACCTGATCCTCAGCGGTACGCATATTAATTGGAAATAAAATATGATTTTCTTTTATAACATTTGTTCGATACAGCTTTCCCCACGGAGTAAAAAGCAGAAAATTCAGGTTATAATAATCATCATAGATATTTCCAGTTCGTGATGGGATATTAAATCCAGAAGGGTAGTGAACATTTTCCAAAGTAACTATTTCATAATTACCAACCACAAAATCATATTTTCCATTAAGACTAGCATCAAGTAATGATTTTAAGTAATCTGGATGTATTCTATCATCTGCATCTACAAAGGTAATATACTCACCTTTTGCTTGTTCAATTCCAAAATTTCTAGATGCACCAGGCCCTTGATTCTCATTATGATACACACGAAAGCGACTGTCTTTTTCCCTATATGAATCACATATTTCCCCAGAGTTATCTTTACTGCCGTCATCTACCACAACAACTTCAAAGTACGGATAAGATTGTGCTTCTATAGAGTCCAAGCACCGCTTTAAAAGATTTTCCTTATTGTATACCGGAATAATAACAGTTACTTTTATTTCGTTTTTCAATTTTTACTCCTAATATTAATTAATTTCTTCCACACAGCCCAGTGCATTCTTGACCACATCATCTATATCGTAATACTTATACTCTGCAAGCCGGCCATCGAAGATGATATGTGCTCTTGCTTGACCAAGGCTGCGCACTGCTTGAGCGGCTCTAGTTGCGCTCGTTGTTGACGTGGTAATAAGCTTCTTCGCCGATAGACATTGCCGCTCACATGCTCGTGGCGCTCCATCACCAAAACCGACTTTCTCAATCGCTTCGCCTCATGAGCAAAGACAGCATCAAACCAGACGCTATCGACAATCAGATACTTATACATGAAAAGATTTTCTATCTCTTCTTTGTTAAGCCCCCATCCCTCCCCAATTCCTCACCATGTACTACATGCATGAGGAGCTAGATTATATAACTTCGAATCAAATAAGATTTGAATTGGTTAAAACAAACCAATACGCCCTCATTATAGCGCAAACGGCAAGATTCAGCAACAAGAAGGGTGGCAATCAGCGATTCTCCCAAGTCGAGCAACTTCCTTCATATATCGCCTGTGGATAACTCTGTTGATAACACGTGTATAACTTCGGAATACTTGTGGATAAAATTAATCACTGCCCCGCTCTATGTGTCAGGCTGCGCCCGCGCTGTGCTCAGTTTTGTGCGATCTGTGACCTTGTGGATAGCCGCTTTCCGTTGGCGCTGCTGGCTTTGCGGGCTCGCTAAGACGTAGCTCTAGCGAAGCGAAAGAAAAAAGTAACGTAGAGACGCCCCCTTCTCTGTGCCAGCTGTGCGTCTGAATTCTGACGGGGCGGTGCATCTGAGTGGCAGATTCTGGCTTGTCGTTGGCATTTATTCTCATTTAGGCTCATTTTATACTCGTTTTCACCTGCTTTTTCGAAGTGTCAAAAAATTTTCTTTTGAGCGCCAAAAGCTAGTATTTTCAAGGGTTGACACTCATTTGACACATCATGTCTCCAGCTCGCAGGCATTTTTACGCTTGACACGGAGCAGCCCGGTACCGTATACTAAGCTTGTCAGCAGCGATGCGACGCACACTCTTTTGCACGACCAACAAACAAGACGGAATTCGGGCTTGCTTGTCTCGCACGGCAGATCAGCAGTCCGACAATCCTCTCGGTCTGTGATGCCTTGGAGATGAGCAGGCCTGTTTTGCTGTTGACGGCCGTATCATGAAGCGATTTGATGAAAGGGGTGTTTTCTATGGCCAAGGAAGCGATGACGGGCTTCATCACGGAGTTCCGCTACTTCCACCAGATGATGCCGGTCCGGCCGCTGTCGGCGAGCGCACAGGCGCTCTGGCAGTATCTCTTCTACCGCGCGAACGCAGCGTACTGGCAGTTTCCCTTGCATTTGCAGCTCAATGAGCTGGCCGGGGCACTGCGGCTCTCACGCTCGTCGGTGCAGCGCGCCCGCGCGGAGCTCGTGCAGCAGGGGTATCTGCTCTACGAGCAGGAGCCGGGCAGCCGCTCGGTCAAGTACTATCTCATCAGCAATGTGCGCCCGCACATGCTCATGACGCCAGAGGAAATGCTCGCTGGCTCGAAATCGTATCAGGTTTTCACCGTAGCAGAGACGCAGGTCCGAGAGGAGGATACTCATGTTTGCAACGAATCATGCACAAGGGCTGTATCGGGGAATTGAGAAGTACGGCGGCGGGTCGATCCGCGAGCTGACGCTGCGCTGCGAGGCCGGCAACATCTCGCACGGGACGTTCATCGCGGCGCGCCAGGAGCTCTGCGAACTCGGCCTCATCTCGATTGAGCGCATCGCGCGCAAGCCGCACTATGAGCTCATCAATCCGGCGCTGGCGGAAGCCATCATCGCCAGGTCGGAGGCCATCTACGCGGCCGGGCCGGTAGCCGTCTGGAGAGCCAAGCAGGCGGCGAAGGAGTCGAAGCTGGCGAGGGACCTCACAAAATCAGATAATGATACGGACAATTCTGGTACCCCGCCGGAATCTGCCTCATAACTTCTATTATAATAGGAAGGAAATAGGAAGGAAAGTGGATGGAATGAGCAAGTCCATCCTCATTCCTCAGTCCAACTCATGCGAAAGGAGAGCAATATGCGTATCTTTATCAATCCGGGCCATGCGCTCGGCGGCCGGCCGGACCCCGGCGCGGTCAATCTCGAACACGATATCACGGAAGCCGAGGTCAATGCGCGCATCGCGCAGAACTGCTGCATCGCGCTCGAACGCTACGGCCACTCGACGAAGACGGTGCAGAGCCACAACCTGCGCGGCGAGGCACCCGCCTACCCGAATGTCACGGCACTCGCCAACAACTGGCCGGCCGATGTCTTCCTCTCAATCCACGCCAATGCCGGCGGCGGCCGCGGCTGCGAGACGTATGCATTCAGCGAGTGTTCATGGGGCCATGGCCTCGCGACCATCGTGCAGAAGTCGGTGCACCGGGCCGTCAGCCGCCTCGACAAGAGCTTCCCCGACCGCGGCGTCAAAGTCAACCCCGACTTCACCGTGCTGAGGCGCACCGCCATGCCCGCCATCCTCGTCGAGACCGCCTTCCTCGACAACGATGAGGATATCCGGCTGCTGCTCGACTACCCCGCCGTCTTCGGCCAGGCCATCGCGAGTGGCGTCGACCAGTTCCTCCGGGCACATATCACGCCTGAAGGAGAGTTGATCTACGAAGAGGATGAGCCCGCTCCGATGCTCTGGCGATATGTACCGGCACATATATAATAGGAAGCTTTTTGTCCAGAATGTGTCAGCTTAAATGTCAAAATCTTCTTTAAAAAATCACTTGCATTTGACATGTCAATCCCGTACAATAAAATCAAGGCAAGGGAATAACACCCAAGCCAACAGGCAGTCCGCCGGCCTCGCGGCTGTCTCTGAGGCCACCTCTATCCCATTCATTTCTGCCATTGAAAATCGAAAGGAGAATCATCATGGCTACGCAGCGCACGAACATCACGACATCCCTCAAGATCAAGGTGGAGAACGGCACGACGAACACGGGTACGGTCAAGTACGCGACGCGCACGTTCAGCTCCATCAACCCGGAGATCAGCGACGAGGACCTGCTCGCCGTCGGCCAGGGCCTCGGCGCCCTGCAGTCGCACGATGTCGGCGACATCCAGCGCCTCGAGAACGCGACGATGATCACGGGCTAAGCCGCCAAGCAGCTCCACTAAGCTGCTGAACCTGAACTACCGGGATGGCGCAGGCATCTCCCCGCCCGCGCTGTCTCTCCCTCATTGCTAGAACGAAAGGAGTCTCACCATGAAACGCACGCTTGAAATCGAATTCCTGCTCGACAACGCCAAGACGAAGACCATCTCCCTGCTCGACCCGAAGGATGACATCTCGGATGCCGCCGTCAAGGCCTGGGCCGATAACGTCGTCGCCAAGAAAGCCTTCCTCGTAGGCGGCGCCTTCCCCGTCGCCTACAAGGGCGCGAACGTCCGCACCGTCGAGGTCGAAGAGCTCGCCTAAGCCCGGACTAAGCCCAGTCGGCCGATGCGTCATCCCTCCGCGCATCGGCTGCCTCTTACCAGCCATCCCTTCCGCCTTCACTCCCCCCAACAAGTAAAGTGACAAGGTGATTCCCATGGAACAGAACCTCCTCACCGCAATCTCCAGCGTCGGCTTCCCCATCGTCGTGACGCTCTATCTGCTGACCAGCTTCCAAAGGTCCATGGACCGCTTCACCGACCAGCTCAGCGAGCTCGTCAAAGAGCTCCAGCAGCAGCGCCACCTACTCCACTGACCCCCAACTCATCCATTACTCCATACTCCATCCCCCATAGAAAAAGCCGCCCGCAGCAGAAGAGCTGCCGGGCGGTTTTTTATGCTATATAATAGGAGACAAAGTTTCCTGCTCGTTTTGCATTAATACATACACTCCTATTATTTCGCTAGCTCTACGTTCACCCGCTCCAGCGCGCTCTTGATGACGTCATCCATATCGTAGTACTTATACTCTGCCAAACGGCCGCCGAAGATGGTATTCTCTTCCTGCTCGGCCAAGGCTGCGTACTGCTGGTAGAGCTTCTGGTTGCGCTCGTTATTGACTGGGTAGTATGCCTCTTCGCCGCGATGCCAGTCAGCTGGGTACTCGCGTGTGATGTAGGTGACGGGCTGCGTGCCGAACTCGAAGTGCTTGTGCTCGATAATGCGCGTATACGGGATCTCGCGCTCCGTGTAGTTGACGACAGCCACGCCCTGATGGTTCTCTTCTTCAAGGCGCTCCGTCTCGAAGTGAAGACCACGGTACTCGAGCTGGCCGAGCTTGTAGTCGAAGTACTCGTCAATCGAGCCCGTGTAGACGACCTTCTTGGCCACATCCTGATACGCCGCGCGCTCCTTGAGATAATCCACGCCCGTGCGCACCTCGATGCCGTCGAGCAGTGCTTCGATCAGCTTGTTGTAGCCACCGACCGGAATGCCCTGATAGCGGTCGTTGAAGTAGTTGTTGTCGAACGTATAGCGGACCGGCAGGCGCTTGATGATGAATGCCGGCAGCTCCGTGCAGCTGCGGCCCCACTGCTTCTCTGTGTAGCCCTTGATGAGCTTCGTGTAGATATCCGTACCGACGAGCGAGATGGCCTGCTCCTCGAGGTTCTGCGGCTCGCCCTTGATTGCCTTGCGCTGCTCCGCGATGATTGCCTTCGCCTGTGCCGGCGTCACGATATCCCAGAGCTCGCGGAACGTATTCATGTTGAACGGCAGGTTGTACAGATGCCCCTGATAGTTCGCCACCGGCGAGTTGATGAAGTTGTTAAAGGTGACGAATCGGTTGACATACGCCCAGACATCCTCATAGCTCGTGTGGAAGATGTGCGCGCCATACTTGTGGATGTTGATGCCATCCTTCTCCTCGCAATAGACATTGCCGCCAATATGGTCACGGCGCTCCAACACCAACACCGACTTGCCCGCCTGCTTCGCCTCATGCGCAAAAACCGCACCGAAAAGTCCACTGCCAACAATCAGATAATCATACATGATACTACCCCTCTTCTATCATCTAACTATCATCTAACGCTCAATCAACAACCGCTTCAAATCACAGCTGTGGCACGAGTTCCTTCAGATACGCCTCAAACTTGCCACCAAGATCTGGACGGCGCAGGGCGAACTCCACCGTCGCCTTGAGAAAGCCCAGCTTATCGCCAAGATCATAACGGATGCCCTCAAAATCATAAGCATAGACTGGCTGGCGCTTGGCCAGGACTTCCAGCGCATCCGTCAGCTGCACTTCATTGCCCTTGCCCGGCAGCGTGTGCGCGAGAATATCAAAGATGGCTGGCGTGATGACGTAGCGGCCCAAAACCGCCATGCGACTCGGTGCATCCTCGACAGCCGGCTTCTCCACCATATCGAGTACCCGCATCGTGCGCGCATCATCCGTCGGCTCGCCCTTGACGATACCATACGACGACACCTTATCCTCCGGTACCGTCTGGCAGCCAAGAACGGATGCCCCTGTCGCATTGTAAACATCGATAAGCTGCTTCAACGCTGGCCTACCCTCGCCGTTGTAGACAACATCATCTCCAAGCAGTACGGCAAACGGCTCATCCTGCACAAAGGCACGTGCACAGAGAATGGCATCGCCAAGACCACGCATGTGCTGCTGACGGATATAGTGGATATCGATAGCCCCCGTATCGCGAACCAGCTTCAGGAGATCAGTCTTCCCCTTCTTCTCGAGCTCCATCTCCAATGCCGGCGCCGAATCAAAATGGTCCTCGATTGCCCGCTTTGCATGGCCGCTGATGATCAAGATCTCCTCAATCCCGCTCGCCAGCGCCTCCTCCACAATGTACTGGATCGTCGGCTTGTCCACGATCGGCAGCATCTCCTTCGGCGTCGCCTTAGTCGCCGGTAAAAAGCGCGTACCAAAGCCAGCAGCCGGAATAACTGCCTTACGAATCTTCTGCATTTTCTCTCCCCCATACAAAACTTTTACATCAAATCCATTACTTTCGTGATGGCTTTCTTGGTAAAATAGCCACTAATTACTTTTTCCTGTAAAACTGTAATATTCTTTAGATAGCGCGCATAATCTGCCTCAGTCATAGAATCTAAAATCGTATTGATATCACTCAGTTTATCAACGCAGAAACCTATATCCTGTTCCTTCACAAAATCAGCAATAGCAGCCTGTGACCAGACAATCACCGGCAGGCATGAAGATATGTACAAGGATAATTTATGTGGATTATTATAACGCGTATATTCGCCAAATGAACCCGAGCATGTATCAATAGAATCTCCATCCCAGATCAAGCCAAAGCTACCTTCCAATCTGGCCGGAATTTCTTCCGATGTGAAGCTTCCCTTGTAGGTCACACTCTTTGAGTGTATTTTCTCCCGATTGAAGTTGATTCCATAAATAAAAAAATTCACGCCTAATTTATCCAAATCGTGATGCAAGAAAGTACTCTTAGCAAGATTGCCGGCAAAAGCAATCTCATATCGATACGTACGTTTAGGATGGTCGCTTGCAGGACGCAAATAATCAAACAGGTCCAATGTCAACATTGGTGTATGTACGCCTATTTTTTTCAACGCATCTGCCATTCGCTTATTATGTACGATAAGCATCTTACAGGTATTGAAGACTTCAATCTCATGCTGGATATCATCCTGGCCAAAATCACGCAATGAATCGACATCATGTATCAGCAAACATACTTCATTATATCGTAAAAGGCGCAACAATAACTTACGTAAGATGACATTAGAATAAAAAGGGTACTGGATGAACAGTCTCTTATCTTTCACCTGCGAAAGTTTTATAAATTTACTGATAGTATAGGGAGAAAGTACATAGCAAATCTTTTCAAAAACAGAGGAAAAATGATGCTCACTATATGAAAATGCCACGTCACGTACCATCTGATTAAAGATTACATCAATATCCTGACGGGCCTTACTGCCAGCATGATTACCGATATTACTTCGTTCTTTAATATAAGAATAACTTTCTCCCATAGCAGATATCCTCCAAAATTTCCCTTTCAGTTTTTATACTGTATAATAAAGTATTTATATAGTATAGTTATCTTCTCATCAGGTATGGCGTAAACGCATGTCACGATATGAAATCATAAAATACAGGAATACCATCCAATGTAACGAATATAAATCTACGCTCAATCCATGTTCAAAAAGAGAATAGACAAAGAGACTTATAAAAAAAGGAAGCCATTCGTATATAGGCATCTCTGAATGTTTTTTTGCATAATAAATCAAAAAAAAGAGAATACTCATCCAGAGGAATGTCCCTAAATAGCCAATCTCAAGAAGTAATAAGACATATGCATTATCAATTGGAATATCAAATCCATATTGAGACATAAGATACGCTCCTGCATTTCCTAGTCCAACACCCATTATTTTAGTTGTGTCAAGCGCTGATGAAAAATTTGACAATGCAATACCAAGTAATTCTGCACGACCTGAAGTAATATCTGCATTAACACTATCATCACGCAAAGTGGATAATGACTCCATCCCAATCACTGCAAAAAGAAGCAACACAGAATTTATAATGACAGAGCGCAGGTCCTTTTTCTCCATTATGCGTTTGCATAAGTAAAAGACTATTAAAAACAAAATTGCTGCTCGTGATTCAGAAACGATAAAGCTCAGTAAAAATACACTCCACCAGAAAATCTTAGATTTTGTGGATGTTTGTGTATAACTCAATCCTACCATTGCTGCAACAGTCATTATTCCGAACTGATTTGGATGACCGCAAAGCCCCCCTGTCCGTATTGTTTCCAAACTACTAAAAGATCCTAGACCTGCTGAAAATGAACAATTATATATACTCAATATCAAGTTCGGTGCATATGGGCTATGGATATCAGGATTGAGCGTTAGTGACCCATAAAAAGCTGCGACTATAACGATAATAACATTACAAAGCATTAAGTAACGTAATACCATAGTGTATTTTAAAAAGCCGACATTTTTACTGATAACCAAAGCTGCTATTACATTAAATAAAAGGTTAGATGCCTTTATGAGTATTCCCATATCTTTTATAACAAAAAATTGTAAGATATCCCAAAGGCACAGAGGAAAAAATAATAATATGAAGAGAAAAATTTCAGAGGAGTTTAATTTCAAGGTTCCCCAGAATAACTGAAAAACAAAAATTATCCCCAAAAAAATACCACTGATTCTATGCCCATTGATTTCTATTCCCGAATAAGAGAAAGCAATATACTGCAACAGAATCAAAGCCAGGACTAGTGGCACGTTCCATTTCTTTTCTTGCAATGAAAGAACGCTATGCATTTATTTATCACCTTCTCACTATATTACGCTTTATCTATTATATTTTTTACTTTTGTAACCTGATCTAGAATATCAAACCCATTTTCTTTTACTATCTTGGCAAAGATATCTCGTTCTTTGGGGAGGGGTGTATTTAATATTTCACCAGCCCAAAAAGATGGATGTGTAGTAGGTAAATAATGCGCTAAAGGTGTAATTGAGAGTTCCTTACTAATGGAATCCGAAAAGAAGCAGCATGCACCACTTGATTGTGCTTCTACACCAACTAAAGGCAATCCTTCAAATCTTGAAGGCAAAACAAACACATCAAACATTGAATAATATTCATTTATATTCTCTTTAGGAGACTCCACAATCACATTATCGTTCACACCATATTTATTTATTAGGTCCGATACCTTTTCAAATAATGGTTGATCACTTTTACAATCACCAACCATAAATAATACTATATCTTTATTGATTTTTTTTAATTCTGCGATAAGCGGTATCAAGAATTCTTGATTCTTCTGGTATGAAAAGCGCCCTATATGACCAATAATCATTTTACCGGATAGATTATATTCATTTCGTAATCTCAGCCGTGCCGATTTATCAAAGCGGAATCTTTTTGTATCAACGCCATTACGTATCACTTCAAATTTCATATCATTATATAAATAGCGTCCAGCCAGAAGTGAACATGCAAGTCGAATATCTACAATGCGATTTAGAATCTTTTTATTAACTAAGCGAATTCCCTGCATAACATGAGAAAAATTACCATCAATTTCACCGCTATTATGCGAATGGATAATCAATTTCTTCCCACCAAAAACTTTATAAGCAAGGGCTGGAAATATAACATTTAACCCATTCATATTAAAGACCATCGCATCATACTTTGAAGCATTATGATACATCCACTGTATAAAAATAAAATACGTACGAAAAGGCTTTTGTCTTCGATTAAACGGCAGAAAAATTACTTTCATATCCTTATATTTCTGCGCCCATGGAATCGCATCAATTCCCGATTGTATGCACATAAACTCATATTGAATTTGATTATGATTTAAGCGAGAATATTGATTCATCAAATATGCTTCAGTGCCACCATATACATCAGTTATACCAACCTGAAGAATTTTTTTCATATTCCATCTCCCATGTATACAATATTGTGCAAAAGAACTATTTATTTACAACCATAATTCAAGCATCTTTTCTTAGTTGGATGCCCAAATGCAAGATGCCTTGTATCAGTTTTGCTGTTGTGTAATATGAGCTACAAAACAAAACCACTAAGACCTTTCTGGAGAATGGTATTGGTGCATGTAAAAGCTCACTCCTATTTTTTTTCAAGTTACATAATAAGAAACCTATCTCCTTACTAAAACGTTGATAATTATAGTCAAACTGCTTTGATATAGCTAATGTACAAAGAATTGCAAACTCAGCACGTTTTTTATTTAGCTTAGCTAATCTTAGAATATCCTTATCTCCAAACCGCTCTGCATTTTGTACAACATTATCCCAGGCGATAATAGGATCAAATGTAGTAGAATTAAAGTCCGTTTTAGTTGCGCCCGATGGGTTTACAAAATAATTATATACTATTTTAGAAGAGTATGCTATTCTTCTTGATTTCAATATCACAGGAAATAGTCCTGCAATATCTTCACCACCAGCTATTCCCTTCATAAATCGTACATCTCTAAATAAATCAGCCTTGAATAGCTTAGCCCAAAGATACTGTGCTTGTTCCTGAGTGTGGACTTTAAAAAACTTATCTAAAAACTCCGAACGGCTCAAGCATCGCTCTTGAATAGTACAAGAATGTAATACCGTTTCATTATCAAGAAGTATATCCTGATTCCTTGTCAAACGATATTGTGCCATGCAAAAATCTGCTTGTTCTTTATTCAATAAGGTATATAAATACGAGAGTGCATCTTCTGGCTCCCAGTCATCTGAATCAATAAACTGTATATATTCACCTTGTGCTCGATCTAAAGCTACATTCCTCGCGATACTTACTCCTTGATTTTTTTGATGAATAACATGTATCCTTTTATCGGTATCTGCATATGAATCACAAATATGCCCCGACGAATCAACAGAACCGTCATCCACTAAGAATAATTCCCAATTCTTATAAGTTTGGCACTGGATAGACTCGATACATCGACTTAGATATCGTTCAACATTGTATACAGGAACAATAATTGTAATAAGTGGCTCATTAATTACATTCTTCAAATTATTTTCTCCTTATATATTAAGATTTGAACGATAGATTTTCTTGAAAGCATTATATTAAAATTGATAACCTATGACTAGGACTAAATTTTTTCAACAATACTCTAGAGAATACCACAAACGAAATCTAATAGAAAATAACATCTCTGCGTTTCCCCATTTCGCTCGATTTACAGAATTACACTATCAAATAAGAAACTTTTTTTCATATCACCTAATAGCACAAACTAGAAAACCTTGGATACTTTCTCCAATTCATTTCTACACTTATTCTTTTATCTTAGCAAAAAATACCTGAAAATACTTTTTGACAAAAGAAATACCACAACATAATATGAGCATTGATAAGGTACGCTTTTTTTGTAATAAAAGGTACATCACCCGTTCTTTTCCTTTATAGAAAGGAAGTATATCGTTCGCTGCGCAAAACGATCTGAATATAGAATCATGATATATCTGCTTTATCTTATTTATAACTGTTCTGGTTGAAACATCATCCAACAATCGGCAAATCGTTGAATACACAATACGAATGTAAAGCCAATATATCTCCGCCTTATTTGAAGATGTCAAGAGATTCCATTCAGCATACTTTTCCAAGAGAATCTCTACTTTTGCCTTTGAGCATTCATAGTATCGATCATTCTGGCGAGTTGACAGACTGTTATTGACTTTTTTTTCATAATGATAACCGACGTAGCTCATACAAGCCATGATATTAATCCTATCAATCAACCTCATATTCATCATGAAGTCTTCATTCACGTGCATGTTTGTATCAAAATTCCAAAAATCTTTTGGAACAGTTTTTAAATCATAAAAACTGTTCCAAAGATATCCGAATAACGGCAACTTCTCCATCGGCAAAATTGCATTTCGGACATCAGTAGCAGAGTTCAATATCTCGTCGTTCAGGCGTACTTCTTTTTTACCAATGAAATTCTGCTCAACATCATAGTATTGCTCTACGACACTGTACTTAACTAACTGTGCACTTGAAGAATCAATCTGTTCCTTTACCTTCAAAAAAAGGTCCGGTTCAATATAATCGTCTGAATCAACAAATGTCAGGAATCGACCTCGAACAAGTTTCATTCCCTCATTTCTGGCATTTGCTACTCCTTGATTGGATTGTGTTCTCGTGACAATGATGCGATTATCATATTGCCCATACTTCTGCAAGATTTCAGCACTGCCATCCGTCGAGCAATCATCGACAACAATCAACTCAAAATCATGAAAGCTTTGATTCAGCACACTGTCAATAGCACGTCGTAACGATTTTTGAGAGTTGTATACCGGCATCAACACCGAAAAAAAAGGTGAACTCATACGAAACTTATCCTTCCAAATCGATAAAAGATTACTTTACTGTCTTCTTATAGACCAACAACCCGTATGCAAATGATATCAGCCAGCCTAACACAAATCCCACAGCCGTCATGAGTTTTGGTCTAGGCCATGCCGGCTTTTCTACAAATGGCAGTGTGGCGGGGTCGACAATCTGGACATCCATGGAATCCATTGCCTGGCGTACACGACTCTGCTCACACTGCTGAACGAGATTGACGTAGACCTGGTTCTTGATCTCTGCATCGCGTTTGTACTCGAGGTAATCTACGACGCCTTCTGGCAGATCACCAAGTTCCTGCTGCTTACTGTCACGCTTTTCCTTGATGGCTGCTTCACTGGCCTGGGCCGTTGCAACAGTTGCCTGAGCCTGTGCCTGTGTCTTCAGGAGTTCGGCCTGAGCCGGGTTAAGGGTTGTTGCATTCGAGGATACGACGTCGTTGACTTCGTTCGTCAAGCTACTCTGCAATTTGCTAAGCTGTTCACGGGCGGCAATGACCTGCGGATTATTCTCGGTATAACGCTGTCTGAGGCCGACGAGTTCGACCTGCTTGGCGACAATCTGATTGCGGATGCCCTGCACCGTTGCATTGTCGTTGATGTTGTAGCTCTGGCTGCCTGCCTTCATCTCGGTTAGCTTTGCATTGGCCGTATCCAACTGCGCCTGCCCAGACTGCGCCTGGACTTCCATCTTGCTGATGGCATCGTCATAAGCATCAAGGCGGGAAATCAGTGCCTTTGCCTGGGTATCCGGGTCATAGATCTTATGCTCTTTCTGATACTCGGCAAACTTCTTAGCTGCTTCATCTGACTCCTGTTTTGCCTGTTCGATGCGTTCATTCAGGAACTGGACGAGCAAGCTCTGGGTCTCCTTGTTCATGCCTGTCATCATATCGAGGAAGTTATTCACGACATCCTGCGAGATTTTCTGGGCTTCTTCCGGCGTCTTGCCCTTGGCCGTAACTTTGATGAGATTCGTCTGCTTCGTATTCTCGATCTTAAGATTTGACTTGGCAAACGCCTCCGGTGTCAGGAATTTCTTCTTGTCCTCTGGCCAGTCAAGATTGTCGATGATTGGCTGCAGGACGGTATTGCTCTTCATGAGTTCGACATATGTAAGTGTTGAAGGGTTTCCCGCACCAATCCCCAGAGCAGCAGCTGCGGCCGCAGCTCCACCGCTGGCCAGCTGTGAACCGGTCATGCGAGTCTGGACGGTGGTGGTGGATTCATAAGTCTTCGGCCAGACGAGCCCGGCTACGAGGGCGATGGCGGTGCAGCCTACGACGATACCACCGACGACTTTCTTGCGCTGCAGCATGATGTCTTTGAGGCGGCCAAAATCGATGGATTCTTCTTTTTCCAAGGTATTCTCTCCTATCTATGCCTGTAATGATTCCTGATATGATGCGGGATTAATGTGAGGTCGTCAGACCGAGTTTGCGCGCGACGAAGAGGCCGCCTTTGCGGACCCAGTTCTGCTTTTCGAGGAAGGATACATTCTGCTCGTGATACGGGACCTGGTTCTTCTCGAGCCAGATATCGAGCATCAGCTCGCTGACGAAGCCAAAGATGCGCGCTTCATAGGCGGAATATGCGCTGATGTCCACCCGGTCTTCAATTTTGAACAGGATGTCGAACATCCACTGGCAATAGTCGTCATAGAGGTCCTTGCGCATGACGAACATGTTGAACATATGCGCCCAGGTGCGCTTCATGACCGTATCATGCGCCTCAACATATTCAGGATAATCCGCCCGGATGATTTCGTCAAGGGCCTGCAGGCCTTCTGCATGATGTGCATGCAGGTAGTGGGATTTGTTCGATTCGATATAATAGCGGCGCTTGTCGGCCACGACGGCCGGCGTATCAGCCAGCAGTTTCTCCCACTCTGCCTTGGACAGGATTGCCGCCCGCTTGCCCTCTATCGAGCGCGCTTCCTTATTGGTGAAGTAGCGGCGATAATGGACGAGGCCGACGTAATCCGCCGACAGGTTCTTCCAAGCCCAGTACAGGGCCGTCAGTTCACAGTAATGCGGATTCTTAGCACTGATATTGTCGCCGGTATTGTCGCCAGTGAAGCCAATGCTCTCCTTGCCCTCACAGCCTACATGAATCGGCATGTAGACATCATCCTGCGGCATCCAATACGGCTTATGCGCCGCGACCATGATTTTTATATCCACAAAATCTCTCCTTATAAAACGAAGCCTCAAGAACTATTCTCTTTCCTATGAATGAAGTTATGTGCTACAGCACTATCCTCATTGAATACCAAAACATTCATATTCCAGATTCGCATTTCTGCTCGAAGTTGCTTGCGCAGTAGTTCCCCCAAAGGTGCACGATGATCATCCCTGAGATTTTTTACAATCAGAATCAGTTTAATACGCGGTTGCTGCTTGAATGCTTCCCTCAAACAATCTGGAAAACACGGTTCCTCATCTGGCAGTGCTTGTGCAAGTAAAGCATAACACATTTCTAAGGAATGAACAAATTTCTTACTGATACTTGCTACGAACTTAGATATATCCTTGTCATTTTCTTTATCGGGTGCAGTCTTCTTCGCCTCAACAAACATAATATTCTGCTTCGGGCCCAGCGTGATGAATTCTACAGTGGAGACACCACGCGTATTCACCTTGCGATAGGTATCCGACTTCTCGATGAGGAATGTCTTTGTTTCAGGCGGGTGAAACCACATGTCGGATTCATGAATCTTTAGCATAGTCGTCCCCCAAGGTCAAATCCACTTCGCGCTCGTAGAGGCTGACCGATTCATCGATGATGCTGTTATCGGGCATCCCCTTGCACAGGTCGTCGTAGGCCGGTGTGCCGGTATCGCTCAGGGACAGCACGGGGATGCTCATGTGGTGTTCCTGTGCCAGGAGGTAGAGCTCTTTGATGGCAAAGTAGGAATGTGTGGCGATGAAAAACTGCATGCCGCTCTGGGAGAGTTCGTAGATCATCCGGAGGAACTTGACGACGGCCTGAGGATGCAGGGAGGACTCGATCTCATCGAGGAAGACGACGGACTTCGGGGTCAGGTATCGATTGGCCAGCAGCTGGTTGAATATCGCGATCTTCTTGATGCCCTCGGCTGTCGTGTTGATGGAATAGAGCGTGTTCCCCTTCTTGTAATACCACTGGCGCTTCTTCTCGTCGTAGTCGACGGTACCGCCTAAGATATCCCTGAGAATCTTGCGGCCATCGGAGAAGTGCTGGTAGTTGTTGCCGCGCTGGCGGGGCAGCTGCAGGGCTTTGACGAGGTCAAGGTAGGTATCGTCGAAGCCGTACATCATATCCTGCTCGCGCGACTTCAAGATGACGTCCTGCAAGGACAGGACCTCTTTGGCGGGGATGAAGACGGTGTTGCTATCGCGATTCCGCTTGAAGGTCGTCCCGGCCTTCAGGATCTTCTTGACCGTATCCCGCCCGAACTCATAGGAGATGGATTTACCGTCCACTTTCATCGAGAAGGTCAGCTTGCCGCCATTTGTTTTGTTGACCAAGTCGCCAAGGCGGTCGCTCTGGAAGGTCCAGTGCAGCTTCTCCTGCAGGATGTCCTGCAGGGACTGCTGGGCATTGCCGCGCCTGTACTGCTCCAACGTACGCATGGCGACATACATCGCCTTCAAGATGAAGGTCTTTCCCGTCCCATTGATGCCCAGGAGCAGATTGATGTTCTGGAGATGCTTCCATTCTATGTTTCTATGCATGCCGAAGTTTTGGACTTGTATGGAATCAATCATCGTGACATCTCCTTCCCTATAAAGAATAAATCAATATGCGCCTTTGCCGAAGGCGACGGCCTTGACGGTCTTGAACAGGTACATGAGGTCGATCCAGACGGACCAGTTGCGGACGTACCAGGTGTCC
>ULRW01029621.1_pt1 | contig 19079 bp, 10 predicted proteins | sample 1955581 | NCBI WGS metagenome assembly ULRW01 (sample SAMEA4835687, study PRJEB28245) | human gut metagenome | biome: gut microbiome; material: fecal sample | place: Denmark | collected 2008 | reverse complement strand
CCCCGCTTTTTCGCTATTTTACCAAATCCGCTCTGCGGTTTTTATGCAGTTTATGCAAATAGAACAAAAGTGGTCAAAAAATCACAAGTGGACGTGAAAAAATCCCATGTTATTAGGACTTTATTTCATTTAGTATGGGAAACAGGATACCAGCCATTTTGAAAAAACAGATAAGTAAGGAGGATATGAAATGATAAAAGGAACCCGCTTTTTCAGCAGGCGCCTGCTTCCGCTTCTTTTGGCGGCTGTCATGCTGCTTGGAATGCTGCCGGCGCTGACGCTGCCGGTGCTGGCGGAGGAACCGCCTGCATTGACAAATGTTGCACAGGGAAAAAACGTATCCATTCACGGCCCGACCAGTGGCGCGGACCGTCCAGCCAGTTGGTTGACGGACGGTATAACCGATAGTGGAAAATATGTCGAGATCAGCAAGGATACGGAGCAGAACAGCACAGATCCAAGCTACGCACAGATCGATCTCGGCACGTCTTATGATATTGCAAAGGTGGAGTTTTGGAACTACTGGGATGATGGACGCACGCTCATCGGACTTGTAATTCTTGCTTCTGAAAAAGGTACGTTTGCTGAAGATGATCGCACAGTCATTTTCAACTCCGACACGGAGAACTTCTTCGGATTCGGTGTTGGGACAGATGCTTCCTATAAATCTGTCTCTGCAGGCTTGAGCGTAGAGAAAGCAGCAAGGGGTCGCTATGTTCGCGTGATGAACAACGGACATGACGGCGGCACGCCGGGGCAGAAAAAGCAGGGCGGACATTATACGGAGATCAAGGTCTACGGCACGGAGCACACCGGCGGCGCGCCCGAGACTACGCTATATAATGTCGCGGCGGGCTGTAATGTAATTGTAAATAAATGGGGCGGTGGAAGTGACCGTCCGAACAGCTGGCTGACAGATGGCGTTAAAGAAAACGCAAAATATATCGAGGTCTGCAAGGACAAAGCACAGGACACGAACGACCCGTCCTATGCACAGATCGACCTTGGCAACGAATATCCCGTCAGCAAGGTCAATTTCTGGAATTACTGGAGTGACGGCAGAACACTCAAGGATCTGCACATCATCCTCAGCACGACCGAGGACTTCCAGACTGGAACTACAAAAGAGATCTATAACGATAACTGGCAAGCCACAGCGTCTGGATTGGAAGTGCCAGTGACGGATGATCCCTACAATGCACAATATGTCCGCATCTGGAATGACGGCCACGACAAGGGAGCGAAAATGGGCGGTCACTATATCGAGGTCGAGGTCTGGTCCACTGAGAAACAGAAGGAGCCGCTTCCCGTACCTTATCAGCTCCGCGATGTACTGACCATCCCGACCTATGAATATTCGGGCAAGGCACCCAATAACGTCACGCACCCGGACGTGCTGGACTTCACGCTGGTGAACGGTGCGGGCGGCACGCCGCTTGGCACATGGGGTGGGCATCGCTTCTGGATGGCAGTCACGCCAAATCAGGAGGGCAATTCGCAGTTTGAGAATCCGTGCCTTGTATGGTCAGATGACGGAAAGATCTGGTCGGCGGAGGGAATTCCCAACCCGTTGAGCGTAGTTGAGAGAGAGCCAGACGGCACGCACAACTGCGACAACGACGTGATCTACGATCCTGTCAGCGACGAGCTCTGGGTCTATTACGTCTGGGAGCAGGATGCGCAGAACTATGGTCAAATCGGAACGAGCAATTTCAAGCCATCTATTCTGCGCCGCATCCGCGTTGCGGCGACGCAGGGCGGCACTGGTTTTACCTATGCTGTACAAAAGGACGCGGGACAGGGAAATCCTTACACCGATCTGGTGACATCAACCTATCACTACGATATGCAGTCGCCTGCCGTTGTCCGGCGTGATGCGAATACATGGCTGATGTGGTCGAACAACTCCGATCAGGGCGTTGCACCGACCGGATGGAACAATCAGAACGGCTTTGTTGAGCTTCGCCGCTCCACAAACGGCACAGACTGGGGCGAGGCGAAATCGCTCAAGCCCACGCTGGTGCTGCAAAACAGCTGGATTCCGTGGCATCTGGACGTTCAGTGGATCCCGAACGTCGGCGCAGATGGAAGCGGAGAATACTGGGCGTTGATTTGCGCGTATCCGAAAGGCGGCGGCTCCAACCATACAGATCTGTTCTTTGCCAAATCGGCGGACGGCGAACTATGGACGACTTATCCCAACCCCATTCTTTCGCCGCGCAGCGGGCAATGGGATCAGAACTTCATTTATCGCTCCAGCTTTACCTATGATGCGGACGGTAAGCTGAGCGTCTGGTACTCCGGCGGCAAGGAACAGCCCGGAAATCACTGGCGCATTGCCTATACGGAGTTTGAGAACTTCCTGACGGATACGCTCCCGACCTTGGGCGAGCCGTATACGCCGGGTACACCCACGCCACCTCCCGCCGGCGAAGACGGATGGGTTTCGGTTCCGGCATCTGACGATACAAACATTCACTTTGACGGCGCATGGACCTATGAGGCACCCAACCGCTTTGCCGGTGCAGAGGGATCGACCGCGACGCTGTATTTCTATGGCTCTGGCATCCGCTACTATGCGCAGTATGAAACGAACTTCGGTGAGGTAGAGGTTCAGATCGACGACGGCACGCCTGAAACGTATGATCTGCATCGCAATGCGCCGGGCGCGATGGACAACAAAATTCTCGAGAGAGAGCTTGAGGCAGACTATCACAGAATCACCATTAAGCGCAAGCACGGCGGTGGTCTTGACAGCGGCGTCATCGATCTGAACAAATTCGAGGTTCGTTATGACACGTCTGCAACCATCAGTAACCATCTCTATGGAGTTTCTCCCACTGAGAAAACACTCTGGGTAGATGATACCCTGCAAATCTCGGCGCTTGTGCCCTTCAACGCGACAGACAAGACCGTTACCTACACCAGCAGCGACACAGATAAGGCAACTGTGACCGCCACCGGCCTTGTGACTGCACTGGCTGCCGGTGATGTCACGATCACGGTAAAAGCAGGTCAGTCAGAGAAGACTGTTGCGCTTACGATCCGTTCGCTGGATGCGGGTGCGCTGCGTATGACGGTCGATAAGGATAATCCTCTGTTCCTGCACGGCCTTTACAAATATGATGGAAAAGGGTATCCTGCGAATGGTCTTGCAGGCCCGCTGCAGGGCGGCAAGAGCATTCAGGGTTTCTGGACCGCACTGACCGGGTCGGACGCAACAGGCTGGCAGGGCCCGACCGTCCAAGCAGGCAATAAGACCGTTCACCATGCGATCCTGATCCATGCCAGCGGAACAGTCGAGGGCAGCGAAGCAAACAAGAAGTGGTATCTTGACCGCATTGCCGAGACGAAGAAAGACAACATTCCGTTCTTCCTGATGGTTTCCAACTCCCACACAGGGGCGTTCCTGGATCTGGACTGGCTGGACGGCATCTATGAGCAGAATGAGAATATGATGGGTGTTGTCTTCTCGGAAAACCACAATGCCGGTATCAGCGAGAGAGACCGCCGCATCACCTATATGGATGCGCTTGTCAAGCAGGCCGCGAAATGGGGCGGCTATGTCATCAACTGTGACATGAACGACGCCCCGAAGGACACCGGCGGCAGCGACCATGGCGGCACGCTGGAATACTTCCTGAATAATGAAACGCTTTATCAGACGCTGAAAAAGTATTCTCAAAACTACATCCTGCTTGCCAAAACGACCAGTGCGTGGAGCAACGTTTCCTACAACTCGCATGAAAGCGTTGCCCTCGGCGCGTGGCTGGACGGCCTGTGCGGCAACTGGGGCAGCCTGATCGACTCCTGGATGTGGTTCATTGAGGGATACGGCCCGCAGTGGGGCGCGAATACCTTCAGCGTTCAGGGCGGCCCGGAGGAATGCCGTGGCCCGGTCAGTATGCCGGAATTGCTGTTTGCCATGCGTATGGTGCAGCAGGCGCGCACAGGCGCAACAGTATTTACCTTTGAGCATCCCGATCATGCCGAAGCCGTCGGCGACAATGAGGGAGCAAAGACTTACTTTACGCCGAACTACAAGTACAGCATCGCCAAGGCCATGGAGTACATGCGCGACTATGCCATCCCGACCCGTGAACAGGTGATGCAGAATACGAAGGTGTTCTACGCATCGAGCGGCGGCACGCTCAATAAGCTTGGCTCAAATGCCGCCAACCGCCTGCTTGACCCGCTTTACGGCGACAGCGGTTCGTCCGGCCCCAACAAGGGCAAAAACAACGGAACGACCATGATGACCTACTCGACCGGCCGCTACGGTACGATCCCGTCTCTGCCCAAGATGGCGCAGGATCCGACCGGCAAGGATATTCTGCGCATGGCAGATGTTCAGGCACTCGGTGGGGCGGCTGACATTCAGAACTATTTCAACGTCCGCTATCCGCAGCGCTATAACGGCATTGGCTATGCGCACTATGACGAGCTGACAAAGAGCTGGCTGACCTATAACAGCAACTGGTTCTTCGATACCCGTGAAAACAGTGCGCTGCACAGCAAGCAGAATGTATCGTTCCAGTTTACGCAGAATAGCTTCGGCGCGAATATCGAATTTGAGCCCTACTCCATGCTTCTTGTGGACGAGGCGCAGGCGGGCACACTCCAGTTCCGCTTCAATAACTACTGGGTCGACAAAAACCCGATCTGGGAAGGCTATGTGAAAGGAACGACTCCCACATGGGATTCCGACAACAACCGCCTGATGTATAACTACCTCAAGGACAGCTACGCCCAGAACACCGCGCACGGCGAAAGCACGTGGCGCAAAGCCACTATTACAATCTCCGGTCTTGGCGCGGAACCAATGCTGGCGCTGACAAGCAGCCTTGCAGGACAGTCCAAACAGATTCAGACGGCGTTCGACGCTGCTGCCGGCACATACACCATTACACTTGACGGCAACGGCTATCAGGAGTTCTCGCTGACGAATCTTGTACCGGCGCAGGCTCCTGCCGAGAACTGGGTCTCCGTTCCTGCGCGCGTCAATGGCAACCAGCTTTCTCCGCATATCCAGTTTGAGGAAGGCTGGGTCGTCGACAAGCTCGATCAGGAGGATCCGTCTTCCTATACCAAGGGTGCACAGGCATCTCTGGTGTTCTATGGAACGGGTGTCCGCTATTTCGCCCAGAAGGATACTAACTTTGGCACTGCGATTGTCAGACTCTACCGGCATAATCCGAGCGGTGAGCCCATTTTGGTCGAGACGAGTGAGGTGGATCTGAATGGTGCAGCGGCTCCGGCGGCACAGGTCTATGAAAAGACAGGCCTGACGCCTGATGTCTATCTGATCAGCGTTGAGCCGAAGGAAGGCTGGAATAACGCCGATAAAAATGTCATTGATCTTCAGAAATTCGAGGTCAATCAAACGGCGATTGAAACCGTGCCTACACGGGTCTGGTCTGTTGAAGCCGATCCGGCAAGCATTACGGTGGGTGGAACTTCGACACTAAAGACACGGCTGAACTTCAACGCCGCCGTCACGGCTGTCAGCTATGCGCCCTCTCCGGACGGAAAAGTCACCATTGACGGCAACACCGTGAATGGCGCAGCCAGAGGAACCGTCACCATTACGGCCACCGCTGCGGGCAGCTGCAAAACGACAACGCTTACCGTAACTGGCGGTACGGCTGGAAACTGGGTATATGTGGACAGCCACAGCGGCCAGATCCAGTACACCGGAAACTGGGTCGATGAAACCAGCACAAATCATTACGAAGGCAGTGCGAAGGAGGCCAATGACGCTCCCGGCGCTACTGCGAGTCTGACCTTTACCGGTACCGGCTTCCGTTGGATTGGTCAGATGGACAGCAATTATGGTCGCGCATGGATCTATGTTGACGACGTGTTGGTCGCGATCGGAAATGCAAACAGCAGCACAAATCCGTATCAGTTCACGATTCTGGAGCTGCACGGACTGGAAAACAAACAGCACACGGTTCGTCTGGAGGCGGAGAGCAATGCCCCGGTCCAGGTCGATGCCTTTGCGTATTACACCGGTACGGATCTGGATGAAACCGTCTCCTCTGTCGCGCTGGAGCCCAGCGGTCTCATTCGCCTTGGAGACGGGGAATCGAAGCCTGTTCTTGCAATGGCAATGAACGCTGAACGTGTTGTAGTTTTCCGCGATGATTTTAGATTTACACTGGAAAACGACACAATTGCCGGTCTTTCCGGCGACGGCAAGCCGCAGAAAACTGTCACCGGTAAAATGGCGGGACGCACCAGACTGCACGTTACGCTTCCTGAGCTGAAGGACAAGTCTGCTACAGCGGAAATTGTCGTTACTTCTACAGAGCCGGCAACCACGCCGCGTATGCTGGTCGATGCGGAGCATCCGCTGCTGCTTGTGTCGCTGTATGCAAATACAAAGCATCCGGCATGGTGGGATAATTCCGGAATTCCCGGCGTTCCGATGCAGGGCCACAACACAATGGAAGGCGTATGGAGCTTGATCCCAGAGGATCTCAAGCCTTACACGGCAATCCAGCTTCATGCCGACGACTATCTCGGCCACGCATGGGGAGGCACTGGCAATAAGGAGAATCTCCAGAAGTTCTATGAATACCATGTTGCAATCGCACAGGAAAAGGGGATCAACCTTTACCTGACGCTGATGACCGGCGGTGTTCCGATCAACACGTTCCGCAATCTGATCGATATGGACTGGCTGAACAATTTGATCGATAACAATTCCTGCATCAAGGGCGTTGTCTTTGCCGAAAACCATCATAATGGAGATACGGATGCCGTCGCACAGCTGACAGCAGAATACCTTGAACTCTTCTCCTCCAAGGGCATCTATCTGGTTCTGACCGACATTGACGATGCAAACCACCGGATGGAAAAATGGTTTGAGAATGATACGCTGTTTAAGACTGCGCAGAAGCATCATAAGTATCTTGTCATCAACTCTAAGAGTACCTCCAGTAGCGGCTACAATACGGTGCGCAGCTTCGCGCTTGGCACATGGCTGAGTGGCCTTGCAGACAACTGGGGCGCGCTGACCGATGCGTGGGCGTGGTACGAAATCCGCTACCACAAGCTCTTCGAGCCGGTCATGAATACCACCTACGAAGACGTGCGCCGCGTTTATACCTTCCCTGAAACGCTGTTTGCCATGAACATGCTCCAATCCTACGTCAATGGCGGCACGGTATTCAACGCCGAGCATCCCTTCTACTGCACCGGTGTCTATGATGAGGCATCCTGGGTTCTCAAGGAGTCGATCATCCCAACAATGCGCTATATGATCGCAAATCCCGCGGCAACGCGCGAGCAGGTTAAGGATGAAATCAAAGCCGTCTATCATACGGACAGCTATCTCCCGACGAACTTTGCTGAAGGATTGTACGGTACAGCGCAGGACAACAATCTCCTGCAAACGAGCGGCCGGTACCGCACACTGCCCGTTCTGTCCAGTAAGCTATCTGCTGCAGAGGCTTCCGCGTTCGGCAGGGTGCTGAAAAGCGCAGATCTGGCAGATAAGATAAATATTCTGAATGCGCAGTATCTAGAGCTTTCCACAGGCGACGCCTTTGTGGAGACACTCCTGGGCGGCGGAGCAGGACAGACCGGCAGACGGCTTCTCATCATGAATAGTCTCTTTAATGAAAACAAGAACCAGTCTGCTACGCTCACTCCCACAGACGCGACATTCGCAACCAGTATGGGCTTTACTCTGACGCCACATACCTATTTGATTGCGCATGAGACGGCTGACAGCATTAAGATCGATCTCAACAACTTCCGCACGGACAAGGACGAGCTTTGGGTTCCCGGCGAAAGCGAGAATCCGGACTGGACAAGCTTCGGGAACGACTGGAACGGCGATCATAAGGACTATGTACAGGACTATATGAAATACCATATTTCCAATCCCAAGCTTGATAAGGACCGCGATCTCCGGAGCACGATGATCACGCTGCACACCGAAGAACGGCCGACCGCAGTTGTCATCAGAAATGGCGGCAGTACAAAACTCGCCGATGACAACTTCTACACGGAAGCGTATGAAAACGGCGTCTACACACTGACCATCACGCACAACGGGCAGGTCAATGTGACGATCCGGAAGGGCGGCGCGCAGCCAATCCCGACGGTGACCGACTTCCGGCTCACGACAGATCCCTCGCAGCTGACCTCTGCGGGCGGCAAGGCAATGCTGACCCTTACCGGAACGAACCTGCCGGATGGCACGAAGTTCTATTGGGGCACAAACCAGAATGCACTGACTGCCGTCGATACAACAGTCACGGCTGACGCCCGCAGCGCGACGCTCGATCTCCCGGCGAATACCGGCGAAAACGCTGTGACCTACTACTTCCGTTACAGCCTGGACGGAACAACGCTCGCGGGAGAGCTGACCGCAACAGTTCCCGGCACGGGCGGCGGCACACAGCCCACTGAGCCGTCGGTGACGGACTATAGCGTAGCGCCCACGGAGCTTCCCTCCAACGGCGGCATGATCACGGTCACGCTCGCCGGCACGAATTTGCAAAATGGCATTCAGATCAAGGCTGGCACGATCTCTGCGAAGACGAGTGGCGATGCAGCGGAGCAAACGGCAACCCTGACTCTGCCTGCTAATTACAGCAGCAGCTCCGTCAGCTATACGGTGCAGTACAGTCTGAACGGAACGGACTGGTTTGGCGGCAAAACCGTCCGTGTTTCCGGCCACTATACGCCGCCAGTCGGTCCTGTCACACCATCTGTGCCGACCAAACCCAGCGTTCCGGAAAGAGATCCTTTCCCGTTCACCGATGTTTCCAGAAGCAGCTGGTATTATGACAGTGTCCGCGCCGCATGGGAAAAGGATCTGATCGACGGTGTAACGAGAACGCTCTATAAGCCGGATGACACGCTCACCGTTGCACAGGCTATCAAGCTGTCCGCCGCACTGCACCAGATGCTGAACAACAACGGAAAGGTCACACTGCGCAATGGCTCTCCGTACTGGTACAGCAGCTATGTCAGCTACGCGGTAGATAACGGGATCATTGAAAAGATGTATCTGGATTATACGCCTGCGCAGATGAATACCCCCGTCAAGCGCAATGAATTTGTCCACATTTTCTATGGCGCGATGAGCGACTACCGGCAGATCAATACCGTCGCGGACAACAAGATCCCGGACGTCATAACAACGGATACTTACGCATTGGAGATCTATACGTTCTATCGCGCGGGCATTCTGACCGGTTCTGACAAAAACGGCACCTTCTATCCGACGAACGACATCAAGCGGAGCGAGGTCGCGGCAATCCTCAGCCGCATGTATGACAAAACAGCCCGCAAGACTGTCTCACTTCCGTAAAAACGCAAGCTTCCCCCTGCTTTGGCGCATCCGGTTCGACCGGATGCGCCTTCTTTTTCAGTATGCTCCTTGCCTGATTGGGAAATTGGACATACGAAACGCCTTTCTCGCGATTTCCTGTTCACAAAAGGAAGCAATTGTGCGCACATTCAGCATGATTTGCAATATTTTAAGCAGGATATTGCATTGTCGGCGTGCACTCCATGTCATATAATTGAGAACATGAAAGCCAGACATTTGCCGCACGGCAACAGAAAGAAAGGAGATCCTTCATGCACAAAAGCACAACGAGCAAGCGAAAACTGCCGGATACATGGCTGGTCGTTTTTTTCATATTGGTCGTGATCGCGATTCTGACGTGGATCGTCCCCTCCGGTTCGTTTGACTATGAAACAATAGATATAGACGGCACTGCAAGAAAGGTCGCAATTGCGGGAAGTTACCATGAGATCAGCAAATCTGAAGTATCCGCCACCGGACTTCTCGGCCTGTTTGCTTCTTTGTATGAGGGCTGCGTCAGCGCGGCAGACATTATTTTTGTGATCATGACCTGCGCCGCGACATTCGGTGTCATTGTCAAAACTGGCGCTTTCCACGCATTTATCGGTCGCGTGGTGCAAAAGAACGGCAGCCGCTCGCTGATCCTGATCCCTGTTCTGATGCTCGTCTTTGGATTGGGAGGTTCTCTTTTTGGAATGCTCAGCGAGTTTTACGGGTTCTACCCGTTGATCGTCGGACTGATGATGGCTCTTGGATATGACGCGATGACGGGATTTGCCACGATCGCGCTCGGAGAATATATCGGGTTTATGGCCGCGACGCTGAACCCGTATACCGTAGCCGTTGCGCAGTCCATTGCCGGTGTGCAGCTATATTCTGGCATCGGTTACCGCGCAGTCTGCTTTGTCGTGCTGATGGGAGCAGCAGTGGCATATCTGATGCTGTATGCACGCAAGGTGCGCCGGAAGCCGGAGCTTTCGGTGGTTTATGGAGATTCGTGTACGCACTCGTTTGAACGCAGTCAATTAGACTCGTACACATTTACATGGCGACATACGCTGATTCTTCTGGACGTGCTTGCCACGTTGGTCATCCTGATGCTGGGCATGATCCGCTGGAAGTGGGGCTATAAAGAACTCTGCGGATTGTTCATTATCATGTCTGCCGTGGCTGCGCTGATCGATAAGTGGTCGCCAAACGACTATTGTCAGGAGATGCTTGCCGGGATCAGGAGCGTTGTGTGGGGATGCATTCTGACCGGTCTTGCCAAGGGCATCATTGTCATTATGAATCACGCGCAGATTATGGACACCATCATCTATGTGCTTGGAAATCTTCTGGAAAAAGCGCCCTCTGCAATTTCAGCACAGCTCATGCTGGTGGCGCACACGTTGATCAACTTCCTGATCCCGTCTGGATCCGGTCAGGCCGCCGCTACCATGCCTATCATGGCGCCATTGGCCGACGTGCTGGGCGTCAGTCGTCAGGTGGCCTGCCTGACGTTCCAATTCGGCGATGGTTTGAGCAACCTGTTATGGCCAACCTGCGGTATTGTGATCATTTGCGGGCTGGGTGATGTACGCTATGACCGCTGGCTGAAATGGTTCGGAAAGCTTTTCCTGATCCTGTTTGCCGCACAGATGGTGTTGGTCGAAATCGCCGTGCTGACAGGTTTTTAACGGGAGAAAACTATGAATTATATTCGAGAAGCCATTACACAGCAACACATCGGGGAAGAGGCCGTTGCGTTGCGGCGACACCTGCACGCCCATCCGGATCTATCCGAGCAGGAGTTTCCGACGATGGAATTGGTATGTGAGCATTTAGCTGCGGCGGGCATTCCATACGAGAGGAATGTGGCAGAAAGTGGCGTCGTAGGGCTGATTAAAGGAGCTTTCCCCGGTCCGGTAATTGCGCTGCGGGCGGACATGGATGCGCTTCCGATACAGGAAGATCATCCAGACGCGCCATATTGCTCGAAGACAGCGGGTGTGATGCATGCCTGCGGTCACGACGCGCATACGGCGATCCTTTTGGGAACGGCAAAGCTGCTCCAGTCCATGCGCGAATCCCTGCATGGCTCCGTCAAGCTTTTATTCCAGCCGGCAGAGGAGACCATTGGCGGCGCAGCGCGCATGATCGCGCAGGGCTGCCTTGAAAGCCCACATGTAGATTCCGTGCTTGGACTGCACGTTGCGGGCGATCTGCCTGCCGGACAGATCGGGCTGAAATACGGGAAAATGTATGCAGCTTCTGATATGCTGACGCTTAAGGTCTATGGAACGTCCTGTCACGGTGCACATCCGAACGAGGGCGTGGACGCAATCCTGATCGCGGCACAGATTCTGACGGCAGTACAGTCGCTGATTAGCCGAAACATCAGTCCCACCGATTCCGCTGTATGTTCTTTCGGATCCATTCACGGCGGAACTGTGCGAAATCAAATTGCTGATTACGTTGAATTGTCCGGCATTATTCGAACACTTACGCCGGAAACACGTCTGTTTGCCAGAAAACGCGTCCGCGAAATTTGTGAGCAGACTGCAAGCATGATGGGTGGACGAGCAGAGCTGATCGTCGAGCCGAGCTACTCTCCGCTGATCAACAATGACCCTATGGTTGATTTGGTTCGTAATGTAGCGTGCGCGCAGTTTGGCTCAGACAAGGTGATCCTGCGGGACGTGCCATCGTTGGGGGTGGAGGATTTTGCGTATTTTGCCGCAGAACGTCCAAGTTGCTTCTTCCATCTGGGTTGTGCGCATCCAGAAGAAAAGCGACGCATCGGACACAGCTGTTTCTTTGACATCGATGAGCGATGTATTCCGATCGGGATCGAGTTGTATATTGCCAGCGTCTTGCGCTTTTTACAACACGGCAACAGCGACGTAGCCGGTATCGTGTAGTCAATTAAAAAGCCCCGGCTCGGTATTCCGAGTCGGGGCTGCCGTATGTCCATCAAAAATCCATGTCAGGCTGCTTTCCGAAATCGCAGGCCGGTTGCCCGCACGGACAGCTCCTGCGACAGAAGACGCAGCGTTTCAAATTCATCGTCGAGGCCGTCGAGCTCCCGGCGAAGAATTTCTTCATAATGCTGTTTCTTCTGCTCCAGCGTGGCAATTTTGCCCACCCACCGCTCCATGACGCTGGGGCTGCGGCTGCCGCTCTGGATGAGATAGTCGGCCTTTTCCTGATACAGCGCGATCTCTTTCTTGACGGCAGAATAGAATTCCTCCGTCATTTTGTCGCGCTGCTTGGCATCGTCAATGATGTAAAAGTTGTTGACGCTCAAAGCGTTGTCATTCTGGTTTATCGCGCTGAGCTGCTCAATGAACGTCTCAAACGTATCCACTTTGTCCATGTGCTGACGCGGGATAAAATACAGATGTCCAGTAGAGCTGACCTTGGTGGCCTCCAGCATCGCAGATATAGTACCGATGTAAGAAGCATTGCTACAATACGTTTCATAGCCATTCTTTTTCCATCTCCTTATTGTTCGCGGATAACAGGTGGCTGCCAGCTATCCAGTGCTGTCATATCCGGTACATAGATCCGCATGAACAGATGAAATTCCCCGTCGGAAACAGGCAGCCAGTTAGAGGTGTCTTCCGGTGCATCCTTGGACAGGATAATATCCAATGTGCCGTCCGCATTCAGCTTGAAGTCGGAGCGGTCGTTGATGCAGTAGCGGTCGATGGAATTGTCAATGAGGAAATCATCCTCTCCGTAGGCGGTCACGGACCAGAAGCCGCCCTCCAGCGTGGGAGGAAGGGTCTCAAAGTGGAGCGTATACTTCTTTTCTCCGGTCAGCGCTGCGCCGGTCTCATCCACCGCTGTCTTGGGATAGATTGCCACGTCCACGGTGTTGGCGCCAAGCCCCACCAGCGCTACCATCGCGCGGTAGGTATACTCCGTGCCGAAGTCGCCGATGGGCTTGCCGTAATAGATCCACTGACCGAGTTTTTGCGCATACTTCGCGCCGTCGGCGGCAAGCGTGGCGCGAAGCCCCTGAAGCATCTGCGTCCAGCGCTCGGCAGCTCCTTCGCCCAGGAGGGCGGCGTCGAAGGTCTTACCCGCGCCCACGTTGATGGCGGAGAGTTTCTTCAGCAGTTCCTCATCCGCATCGGCGGGCGGGTTGACCTGCATCAGAGCGTTCGCCGTATTGAAAAACTCTGCTGGCGTCATGGAAAGCACCTTGTTCACGGGAACAAAGTCATTTTCCTCTTTATAAGCTCCCTGCGGTGCGGTATACTCGCCTCCCTGTACATAAGCCGAAAGAGGCAGGAGCTGCATCTGCTCCTGAATGGCATAGACATTGGGCAGATCCTCGTTCCCGGACAGCACCGTGCGGGTGATCGACCACATCGTTGCGGTGGGCACGTCCACGCGCGTCACACCGTCGGGCAGCTCGCCCTCCCAGCCGGGAAGCGCGATGGCATAAGCACCCGCCTTGTCCAGCACGGCGGCGGTGTTCGTCCACGCATCCAAAAGCTGCACATTGCAGAAGCGATCCGTTTCCGGCAGGACGTAGACCATAGGCTCTGTGCTGATGTCAAGCCATGCCTGCGAATAGACGGTATCGACGTTCGGCGTCACGACGGTGCGGAAAGAGGCGTCCGCCAGCTTTTTTGCATGGTTGAACTGATTGATGGGCGCACGGCCAGTCATGGTCCCGTCCGTATTGGTCGATAATGTTTTGGTTGCGTCGGTCAGCACCAGCGGGAACGCATAGATGTATGCCTCGCTGACCGTTTCCCACACGGTTTCAGTATCCGGTGTATCCGGCTGCGTTTTTTTGGCAGAGCAGGCGGAAAGAAGCCCGCAGGAAAGCAGCGTAAGCAGCGATAGTAGAATTGCAAATATCTTTTTCATGTTGTCCTCCTATGATTCTCTTCTGTTTTTGGTCATCTCCTCGGAAGGGTTTGTGCGTATGGATTGACTATGAAGTCGTTTGTGATTTTCTCTTTATGGTAAACTATCGATTATTCTGCCCCTTTCTTTCCGCAAGCCTTGAAAGCTCTTTTTTGACCGCTTCGATTTGTGGGTCAAACAGCGCTCGCTCGGCAAAGATCATATAATTGTTGATGGCGAGGATCGACAGATGAACGAACGGCGCAACCTCTTCGTCGGTGCAGCCGAGGATCTCCGCAATCCTGCCCGTGTAATAAGGGTATCTTGCCGCAAGCCGCACAAGGGAAGGCTTTACCTTTTCTCCGTATTCGCGCGACACACATACGCTGACCAGAAAGCGCATGGTAGGCGACATTTTATCCGCCAGCTCACCGAGATGATCCATCATGCTTTTGATGTCACGAATATCTTCAAGCACGATGGCAAACGCGGCTTTTTCAATTCGACTGATCGCTTCTTCGGCGCAGGCAAGAACGATTTCCTCTTTGGTGGAGAAGTAATAGTAGATGCCGCCGTTTTGCAGCTTTGCCGCCTTACAGAGGTCCTTTGTCGTGGCAACGGTCAGCCCCTTTTCGACAAAGCAGTCAAGGCAGACGCCTACAAGCTCCTGTCTCTTTTCGGCTTTCTTTTCTTCCCGCAAAACACAATCCCCCCATTTCTGTGCATTATCCAGTGTTTCTTATAATAAGATATCAGACTTCGCAAAACAAATCAAGCGATTGCTTGAATAATAATTATAAATTTTTAGGATCACATTGCTTGATCAAACATCACCACAACCTCATTTGGCGGCTTTGCCTCCGGTAAGCTCTGTATGTGCCGAATCGCCGTCTTTGCAAAGATGTTGGACTTTGTCGTATCCCAATCTGCAAGTTTTGCGATCTCCGTTGTGCCATTCTCAAAATCAAACCGCAGCTCACCCCATCCGCCGTCGTTGTCTGCCTGATACAGGTAGGCAGCGGCGGCTATTTTTTTGTTCTTTTTCGTGCTTTTCACCTGTTTCAAGGTCACGGTATGCACCATGCCGCTCTCCATGAGCTTCAGGCGTAGCTTGTCCAAAGCGCGGCGGTATGCAGACTTTGATGATCCACGACTTTCGCCGAATCTGCTATCCGGCTAAAGCTGGAACGAAAGTGGTCCAACCGGTACCGCCCCGCAGTGCGGCATCATTTTCATCTGAGAGGGTGAACAAGTAAACGGGCTGGTGGAATCCCTTGCTGTCGGTCATATATTCGAGCTTACAGTCAGTGACTCGCACTTGCCGTGGGGACAAATAGTTGAACATGGGCACATCACGCCAAGAGAACTGCCCAGCACAAAGACGCTCATACGCCTCTTGGGAAGAGATAACTGCAGCATTTCCATGAAGGGTGCTGACAGAAAGATGGTTGTCTACCTTGTAGAGGATACCGCCCTCTGCCACCCAGCAGACCAATTCGCCATTGGTAAGCACATCGTCCTCTACTACACATTCTGCCCGAAAAGCGTACCTTCCCGCGCTCTCGTCCGCGGTGACAAAACTGGCCGCATCGGGGATCTCGACGCCCAGCTTGTCCAGAGCGGCACGAAGATCGTCCTCTGTGATCGCTCCGCCCTTTTCGCTGTATCGTTGTTTACTGTCCACGCGATAATCCGTGTACTCGTAGGAGTGATCATTGTAACACACCCACAAGGCATAGGTGCGGTGGTCAGAGTAGAAAGCTCTGCTGTCATAGTAATCTACATCGGGAGTACCGAATCGAATTTCCGCCCCCTGTCGCCCAACAAATTCTGACGCAAAGGCATCGCAGTCCTTCCTTGTGAACGGCTCCGTCCGGTACACTCCGGACGGTCCGGGCGCATTGGACAAAGAACATTCCTGCACCCATTCGATTTCCTTGGTCTTCGCGTTGTAGATCGGACCGTCCGCAAGGTTGCCATAGGGCCGGAAATGATAGGTGAGGAACACACCGGCCAGAGCAGCGATGGACAGAACGGGAAAAATAACATAGACTCCGGCGGTTTTCCATTGTTTCCTCACCAAGCTGACGAACAGCATACAAAAGCAGTACCCCAGCATGGCCCCCAAAACATTGCATATCAGATCGTCCACATCGGCCTGTCCACGACCAAGGACATACTGAAGCAGCTCGATCACAAGAGATGTGCCGACCCCGGCGGTCAGCATCCAAAACCACCGTCGGAAACGCTTTACCGCAAGAGGAAGCAGTACGCCCAGTGGAAGGAACATGGCGATGTTCAGCAAAGGGTTTAGCCAAATTTGCAGGGTAAAGTTATTCCACGCCTCCCAAAACGCCAAAAAGGGAAGGAGCTGGACGCCCGTTCGCATACCATCCATACGGTTCATTAAAGTGATGGCAGCAAGCCCACCCAAGTAGCACAACAGAAGGAGAAAGGCGACAGCTTGCCCTTTCGGAAAACATTTTCCTTCTCGACGGCACTTCAGATTCAGCATAACAAGAATTACTGCACCTGCCGCCAAGCCGATCAAAGCGAGGGGAATTGCATTTCGAAAAAAATAAAAAATGGTTCCGATAAAATCATGCACGGTAATCCTTCTCCCTTCAATAAAATCGTATGCGAGCGAAGAAGCACGCCGAAAGGCGCACAACGCCGCCGCCTGTGAGGATGCGAAACAGGTGGATATTTAGTTGTGTCGCAAAGGCATTATAGCATATTCTATCTGGCAAAAAAAGAGTGAGGGTAAGATAATACGATTTAAGAGTACAGATTATTGGATGGAAAGTCGAGATTTGCGTTGCAAATCAAACACAAGCTGTTGTCAGTATGGTCCAGAGCAGCCTGCGAAGTGCTCCGCTGCTCCGGACTCCGTAATGGGACTACGCAGCGTTTCGGCACTGCGGCGCAGGAGGAAACTGCATCCGCATGTGCGGACGCAGCTCCCTCCTGCTTTTTCGCTCACAGCTTATTCATTATTCAGTTTTTGCGTGACCTCATGCACAGTGAACGAATTGTGCCTCGTTGCATTTCAGCAGCGGAGTGATGTTTTTATCAAATATAGACGCAAAAAAGCAGCAGATCTTTTTCAAGACTTATTGTTTATGTGCCGATGTGATAGGCAACAGTTATTTGGCTGTAAGAGACGGCGATAGAAAGATTTGCTTCTTTAAGGTATAATGTTTATAAGAATATCCCCTTTGAAAACTGAAAAAGTGCCAACTCTACGATTCATAGGTTTCGATTCTAAGTGCTTTTTGATAAAATATAGCTAACAGGGGGCAAGAATATGGACAAAAATATAACAGGTCGCTTTATTGCCGAACTCAGAAAACAAAAGGGTTTTACACAAAAAGAATTGGCCGAAAAGCTTATGGTAACAGATAAAGCAATTTCACGATGGGAAACAGGAAAAGGACTTCCTGACACTTCATTGTTAAAACCGCTTGGAGATGTTTTAGGCGTTTCCATCACTGAATTGCTCTCTGGAAAAAGGATAGAGGAGGTTGATATGAAAGAACAAGCTGACAATATTATTTTGGAGTCTCTGAATTATTCAAAGCGTATGCTTGCAAGTGTAATAAGTGTAATCATTTTCATTATTGGCATCGCTTTCATAATTTCACCGCTATTTTTGGTAAGTCAAAGTTATATCTGGACACTGGGTCTTATCATTGTTGCAATAGCAATTCTTTACATCTACACACGAAAGAAGAGGGATTCAATGAAAGCAACGAATAGAGCCTATCATCTGTCCGCTCTTGCGTTACAGGGTATAGCGTTAATTTTAGAGATACTATCGATTGGTGCTGTCATGGTGTTCGCGACAAGTCCAACCACACAAACTATTGAAGTGTATTCATATTTCAGTCTGCTCCCCGTAGGGTATGCGAATTTCACACCGCTGTTGACAGGAATCCTCACAATTTTGATTATCCTGCTTGGTGCAATTGCCTTGTTCAAATTTGACAACGCTGCCAGCCTCAGAAAAGCCATGTTTGTTTGCAGCGTCATCTCACTACTGCTTTCGATTGTTCCGTTATTCCTATTCGGAACGGTTGGAATGACAGCTGCAAGTTATGCGGTTTCTTGTGCAATCCTCTTGTCGATCTGCCTGCAAGCTGTAGCCAATCGAAAGGAATAGTTCGTGCTTGGTGAACGACACAAGCGGTATTTATGACTTCCGCAAGTGAGGTGCAGTCAGACCGCAATAGGCCGTATATGAGCTTGCAGCGATTCTTATATCATCGGGCAGATATGCTTCAGCCGATTCCGCCGGAAGTTCTGCCGGCTTTTCATGATACACCCGTCTTCTCAAGGCGATATGGCTGGGCAATGGTGAATGCGATAGAAGGAGAGCTTCTCTTTGCAAGCGGGATGCGTCTGTCGCTGGCAGATGCAGCCGAAGTGTATGTTCTGCCTCCGGCCTTTGCAACACCCGGCGCGGCAGTATCCATGCCGTTGAGAAGGGACGAGCTTACCGGGTACGACTGCGTATGGGTAGAGCCGATCTCCATGGACGCCGCCCTGCGAGATGAGCTTCGCGGCTGGTATCATATTAAAAGACGCTTTGTGGAAAACGAGGTGGGGCAGCGCTTCTATTTTGATTTTTACGGCGCAAAATGGCTTGCCTTTGCAAACGGACCGGGAAATATATGAATGAGGGCCATCTTGATGCGCGAAGTGAAATCAGAATAAAAACGTCCGCCCGTTTCTGCCCTTGAGGCGTGGAGCGGGCTTTCGTTCATTTTCCGGGCTGGTCTCGTTGCACTTTTGTGACACTTTCCATGCACTTTTGCGGGGGAAGTATTCAATGGCGCTTCCTGTATACTACAATCAAGGTTGACGCCCAACCAAAACGACTTCAAAAAAGGAGCGTAAA
>ULRW01001042.1_pt1 | contig 19337 bp, 18 predicted proteins | sample 1955581 | NCBI WGS metagenome assembly ULRW01 (sample SAMEA4835687, study PRJEB28245) | human gut metagenome | biome: gut microbiome; material: fecal sample | place: Denmark | collected 2008 | reverse complement strand
GCAAGGTTTGCCTTGCCGTCCCAGGGGAAATCCTCACCGTTATTCGGATCGGTGAAGAGCTTTTCATTGATGGTGGTCACGAAATCGGAAGCCGAAAGTGCCTTGGCAAGCGTGCCGGAGCCAGCACCTTCCAGATAATAGCAGTCAATGATGGAGGGCAGTTCTTCCTCACCTGAGCGGAGGGTGCTTTCGCTGTAATCATCACCCGAAATCGCGCCACCGGTCACCTTGCCCATATTGTAACAGTTATAGACGCTCGCATCGCTGCCTATGTATCCGGTAATGCCACCTGCCATACCTGCCGGATCGATGACCGTCCCGGCATTGTAGCTGTTCGAAACGCTGCTGATCTTGCGCATACCGCCGGTCAATCCGCCAATGCTTCCCTCTGCCGTCCCGCTGACAGTGGCAGTGCTGAAGCAGTTCTCAATACGTCCGTAGCTGAGCATCCCGCTGATGGCACCGGTGTATTCCTGCCCATCATCGGCTTTGGAAGTGACCGTGCCGCCGACTATGCCGAGGTTCTTCACCACACCCCAAGCGACATAGCCGAACAGCCCGTACGACTGCCGCCCGTCGATCGGCTGGACGTTCAGTCCCTTGATGACATGTCCCTGCCCGTCGAAGTAGCCTCCGAAACGGACTTCATCAGGCTCCTCGCCGTTGTTATACTCACCGATCGGCGTCCAAGATTCGCCACCGAGATCGATGTCGGCCGTCAGTTTGGCATTAAGCCGGACAACCGTATCGTCGTCCATGTTGATTTGACCGTCACCGTTGGTGTCCACTTGTTCGTGCTCGGAAGCATTCACCTGATCCCGGAACCATTTCAGATGTTCCGCACTCTCTATTAAATAATACCCATTCTCGTCCTGCGAGGGTTGAGTTTGCCCGAAGGCTGAAAAAGTCGGTGCCACAAATAGGGCAAGACAATAAAAGTAAAGTTTGTTCATCATATATTATAAAGTTTAAATTAGTAATCTTCAGTTCGTACCCATTGTATATTTTATAATAAGGAATGGATAGCCGGCGCCACAAAAAAGCCGGCTATCCCCTTCATATGAAGGGAGCCACGGACACTTTTTCGTTTAAACCTACTGTTATAACTTACAATGAGGCAAATATATAAAAAAATAACGGAGGAACACTCTATTTACTTATTTTCTGAAAAAAATAGCGTGCTCCTCCGCGACTGTAGAACCGACTGGCTGTTTATTTTCTTCCCGAATTCCTAATCAGTTCCGTAATCTTGTTATTCAGGCAGTCTGCCTCGATCAGTTTCTCCAACGTGATGTGCATCCTGTATCGCCAATAATGGTTTGAATCGGACGGGACGTTGATGCGTTCCGCTTCGTAATCTTTCCGCTTGATGAAGTCATCCATTGCAAACCAGTCCTGTATGGGGATTATGGCCAGCATCGAAGCCGTCGCCAGGTGGTTGGAAACGATCTGCGTCGCCAAATCCGCCGTACATTCCTCTGGCGCATCCCCGGCATATCCCAGAACATTATTATAATAACGCTGTATCTTAGCACGGTCCTCTTTCCACCAGCTACGGAGCGGTGTCATATCGTGGGTGGATGTCGTACAAACCGAATGATAAGGCAGGTTGTACAAGTCCGAAAATTCACGTTGCGGAGTCTTAGGCATACGTTCTATTTCCAGACTGAATATCTGCAATTTGTTCATCACATCGGGGACGGATTCCGGGATCATTCCTAAGTCTTCGCCACAAACCAACATGTTCGTACTGCCTACCAGCGGAGTCAGGCGGTTAAAGGCTTGAGCTTTCCAGAACTCGTTATGGCGGTGATAGAAAAAGTTCCAATATAACTGGTCAAAAGCATATTGGTCAGAAGCGCTCAACTCGCGATACAAGTAGGACTGGCTAGCCGAAATGCGCGGGTGGAATTTATCCGGCTCACGCGGATCGCGCAGGAACAGCACTTCATTGGCTATGGCAAACAGTCCTTTCTTAATCCGAAGGGATGCCTCATCCGTCTTTCCGGCAAACAGAGCTTCCACCTTGCGTTGCGTATCGCAGAAAGGTTTCAACACGAAATGCCGCGATGATGACTGGGCCAGGAACGCACCGATCACTTCTTCCGTCTGATCGCCAAACAATTCGGGCAGGAACTCGCGGTTGATATGAGGGGTAGTCAGGCGCGCTTCATTGAAATCCAAGCCATACTGTTCGATTTCGTTCGGGGTAAGCGGCAAAGCAGGGTTGAAATGCCCGCAAAGTCCCTGAACATACTCCGACGGTACTTCCCAGATACGGAAAAAGCCTAAGATATGATCGATACGGAAACTATCGAAATAATCTTCCAATTTACGGAAACGTTTCTTCCACCAGGAGAAATTATCTTTCTCCATCATATCCCAATTATAGGTCGGGAACCCCCAGTTCTGACCATTTACGGAGAAATCGTCGGGCGGAGCACCGGCCTGACCGTTCATATTAAAGTATTTCGGTTCCATCCATGCCTCGACACTCGTACGGTTCACTCCTATAGGCAAATCGCCTTTCAGCACGATCCCGTTCTTGCGGGCATAATCGGAAACGCCCTTAAACTGGGTATGCAGGACATATTGCAGGAAATACAAGAAAGATATTTCCGGATATGCCTTGCCTCCCACGGAACAAAGTTCACGAATAGTGTTCTTATCGAATACGGAGTTCTCTTTCCATTGCGTGAAGTCGGAAGTCCGGTACATGTCACGCAAGTAGCAATAGGCGGCATAAGGCATCAGCCAGGACTCGTTTTGCGCGAAAAACTCCCGATATTCAGAGGTGGACAAGATCGCCTCGCCCTCCTGCCTGAAGTATTCCCGGCAATATTCCAGCTTATATCGAACCGTCTGTTCGTAATCGACGGCATCCAGTCCGTTCAACTCTGCCTGTTTCCGGGCAAAAAAGGCCGCCTTTTCCGGATCTGCCAGCTCTCCCAGATCGGGCAGGCTGATATACATCGGATGAAGGGCGTAAATCGAAATGGCGCTATAAGGATACGAATCGGTACGGGTATGCGTCGTCGTCGTGTCGTTCATAGGAAGCACCTGGATGATACGTTGACACGTTTTCCTGGCCCAATCCACCAACATACGCAAATCCCCCAGGTCACCAACTCCGAAGCTCTTCTCCGAACGTAAGGAAAAGACCGGGATCACCGAACCGGCACACCGCCATAAAGGCAGGTTATCACGAAAATAAAGACCCGAAACGATCACCGTCTCTCCCACCTGTTGCGAAGGCAGATTCAAGACACGGTTCTCATCTTCTTCCCAATATAAAGGCTGCTGCTGATCATCGCAGATCAGAAACTTATATTCCAACGGATAGGAAATCTCCCCCGCATCCAAGTCTATATGCCAGACGGGAAAGGTGTCGCAACTCAATATTAACGCTTTATCAGGATGCCAATTGCCCAAACAGTCCTGATTTCCGGTGATAGCCACGCGCTGGTTCTTTTCGACACGCGGGACAGAGATCTTGATCGTAAGTCTCTTACCGCTCTTCACCACCCGCTCATGCGTATTACACGGATGTGCAAACAAACTTTTAGTAAATGCTGAGGAATAAAAGGCCAGATTAGCAGGACGAACCTGCCAATAATCATATAGTGTATATTGGTCTGCCTGGCCGATAAAGAATACCTGATGGTTCTTTTCCCATTCCTCGAATACCTGCTTGTCGTTTACACTCAGGAAATATCTGTATTCTATATCCTTGACAGGAGAGGTCACTTCCAGTTCAAGCTGCCAGTTTCCATCTCCCTTATAACTCATTTCTTTTGCCAAAGCAGGTTCCCAGGAACCCAGCTCAGGAATCGACCCTACAACACATAACTTCTGCCCCCAAACGGTATGGAAGTTGATATTAAAGGTGACTTTCATGGTACTTTTATATTTATGATTTATGATTCATGGGATATTATTCACGATTTATGATTTATCATTTAGCGTCAATGATAAATCATAAATCATAAACCATAAATCTTTTCATCCGCATCTCGAAGCACCGCAATTGGTACAGATCAGACAACCTTCCTGGTAGACAAGTGTCTCATGTCCGCAATTCGGGCATTTCTGGCCTTTTGCCTCCGTACCGTTCGGCAGGTATTTCTTCAAAGCGCGTTCCACACCGTTCTTCCAAGTGTTGATAGATTCGTTATTCAGTTCCATACCTTGAACCAGCTTGATCACCTGGTCGATCGGCATGCCGTAGCGCAAGACACCGGAGATCAGCTTGGCATAGTTCCAGAATTCCGGATTGAACTTGCCGTCCAGACCTTCGATCGTCATCTTGTAACCCCGCTTATTCTTGAACTGGAAGTCGTAATGCTTCTGGCCGTCCTCGTCATAGCTCTTGATAATGCTACCCTTCGAAACGTTCTTCGGCAACATGATACCTTCATCGTCATCGGCAAGACCGGTAAAGATTTCGTACGGGCGACCATTCAGCAGACCGACAAATGCAATCCACTTCTCACGGTTGTTCTGGAATTTCACCACGTCGGCTTCCAGTTCGCGCGGACGGGTAGCCACGATAACCGGCGGCTCCATGCAGTTGCAATCTTCTTTTTTCTTCTTCTTGTTATCCGTAGACAACAATACACCTGAGCGGGAACCGTCACGGTAAACCGTACAGCCCTTACAACCGCACTTCCAGGCTTCCACATACAGGGAGTTCACAAGGTCTTCCGTCACATCGGCCGGCAGGTTGATTGTTACGCTGATGGAGTGGTCCACCCATTTCTGAATACGTCCCTGCATACGGACTTTCTGCAACCAGTCGACATCGTTCGACGTCGCTTTATAGTAAGGAGACTTAGCAACCAGTTCTTCCACTTCTTCTTGTGTATATTTTTTGGAAGCAGAGAAGCCGTTGGCCAACATCCAGGTTACGAATTTATGATGGAATACGATATATTCTTCGAATGCGTCACCTGTTTCGTCGACAAAGTCAACACGGGCTTCCGCATCGTTCGGGTTCACCTTGCGGCGACGGCGATAAACGGGCAGGAACACCGGTTCGATACCCGAAGTAGTCTGCGTCATCAAGCTGGTCGTTCCCGTCGGTGCTATCGTCAGACAGGCGATATTACGGCGACCGTATTTCACCATGTCGTCATACAGCTCCGGATCGGCTTCACGCAGACGGTTGATAAACGGATTCTTTTCTTCGCGCTTTGCATCATAGATATCGAATGCACCACGTTCTTTGGCCATTTCCACAGAAGAACGATAGGCTGCCAAAGCCAACATCTTCTGTACCTTCTCGGCAAACTCTGTCGCTTCTTCCGTGCCGTAGCGCAATCCCAAGGCGGCAATCATATCGCCTTCGGCTGTGATGCCCACACCTGTACGACGTCCCTGCAATGTTTTCTTCTGTATCTTCTCCCACAGGTGGCGTTCGCTCTGTTTTACTTCCAATGATTCGGGATCGGCATCGATCTTCTCCAGAATCTTTTCAATCTTTTCTGATTCCAAGTCGATGATATCATCCATGATACGTTGCGCCAGGATAACATGCTTCCGGAACAGGTCAAAATCGAAATAAGCCTCTTTTGTGAAAGGATTGACAACATACGAATATAAGTTGATTGCCAACAGACGGCAGCTATCATACGGGCACAAGGGGATCTCACCGCAAGGGTTGGTCGAAACCGTACGGAATCCGAGATCCGCATACGAATCGGGAACAGACTCTCTCAAGATCGTATCCCAGAAAAGCACACCGGGTTCAGCCGACTTCCATGCATTATGAATGATTTTCTTCCAAAGTTCGGCCGCATTGATTTCCTTCACATTGGTAGGTTCCGACGAGTCGATCGGATATTGTTGTTTATAAGGAGTTCCGTTGATTACGGCCTGCATAAATTCATCATCGATCTTCACAGAAATGTTAGCCCCCGTCACCTTCCCTTCCGTCATCTTGGCATCGATAAACGATTCCGAATCCGGATGTTTGATGGAAACACTAAGCATCAAGGCACCACGACGGCCGTCCTGGGCCACTTCGCGGGTTGAATTTGAGTAACGTTCCATAAAAGGAACCAATCCGGTCGATGTCAACGCCGAGTTCTTAACAGGAGATCCTTTCGGACGAATATGTGATAAATCGTGACCAACACCGCCACGACGTTTCATCAACTGCACTTGTTCCTCATCAATTCGAATAATCGCACCATATGAATCGGCATCTCCATCCAATCCGATTACAAAACAGTTAGAGAGTGAGGCAATTTGAAAATCATTGCCAATTCCCGTCATCGGGCTTCCTTGCGGCACGATGTAACGGAAATGATCAAACAGGGCAAAGAGTTTCTCTTCCGACAGAGGGTTAGGATACTTCTTTTCTACACGGGCAATTTCACTTGCCAAGCGGTGATGCATGTCTACGGGAGACTCCTCATAGATATTTCCGAATGCATCCTTCAAGGCATACTTATTTACCCATACTTTTGCGGCCAATTCGTCACCGGTAAAGTAGTCCAGTGAAGCTTTAAACGCTTCATCGAAGGTGTAAGTTTTACGATTCACGATTGTTTTTAGTTTAATGATGTGCAAGTTTAAGCATTGTTTATGGATTAGCCAAATTATTCAACAAAGAAAATATACATTGTTGACAAGTTTCCTCTTTCACAGACTAACTGTGTTATTTATCAACAATTTACCTTTTCCTTCAGTTCAAAAAGTTTTCCAAAAAGAGAACCGACACTACAATAAGATTTTCTCAAAATAGAAAAAGGACGCAACCCGGAAGCGCATCCTTTCATATAAATATATCATCAAATCAAGCCTTGAGCAAAGCCTCGATCTCTTCTACCGAAGAACGGAAAGATTTATTCGTTTCGATCTGGTCCCTTACCGTCTTGCAGGCATGCAGGACGGTTGCATGGTCACGCTTCCCGACGATCTTCCCGATATGAGAAAAAGAAATGTCGGTATACTTCTTCGCCAGGTACATCGTAACCTGACGTGCCTGCACGATTTCCCGCTTGCGTGAGTTGGTCTGGATAGCGGCCAGTTCCAGATTATAGTATTTACAGACTACATCCTGAATCGATTCCACAGACACCTGCTTCTTTTCCAGTTTCACGACGCGGCTCACCACCTGTTTGGTCAATGGCAGGTCGATCATCCGGTTGAACGCCGTAGAATAAGCCAGCAAGGACGCAACGATACCTTCCACATCACGTACATTCTCCGTCACGTTGCTTGCAATAAAATTGAACACGTCATCCGGAATCACCACACCGTCATGGCTGATCTTATTCTTCAGGATTTTCTTGCGCAAATCCAAATCCGGGCGATCCAGCTCTGCCGTCAGCCCCCATTTCAAACGGGTAATCAAACGTTCCTCCATTCCCTGCAAATCGACGGGAGCTTTATCGGAAGTAAGGATCAACTGTTTGCCCAGCAGATGCAAGTGATTGAATATATGGAAAAATGTATTCTGTGTCTTATCTTTACCGATCAGTTCCTGGATATCGTCCAGAATCAGCACATCCACGCCTTGATAAAAATACATGAAATCATTCGTCGTATTTTTCCGGATGGCTTCCGTATATTGTACGGTAAAAAGGTGAGCTGATATATACAGCACCTTCTTTTCCGGATGAATCTCCTGAATGCGGTTACCGATCGCATGGCATAAGTGGGTCTTTCCCACACCGGACGCCCCGAATACAAACATCGGGTTAAAGGTCTTTCCCGGTTCCTGTGCGATAGCCTCGCTCGAAGAACGGACCAGACGATTGCTTGTCCCTTCAAAATAATTGTCGAAGTTGTATTTAGGGTTCAAATGAGAATCCCAATCCTGACGAGCTTTAGACTCGAATAGAGAAGGGATATCCGCACTTTTCTTACCGGTACGGGGAGCGTCATTACCGGTAGGTAAAGTAATCATGCCATCTTCCTTTACCTTATCAACGACTTTGATACGATAGTTCAATATCGTACCCTGTCCTATCACACGATATAAAGTAACTTTCAATACGTTCACATACTTCTCTTCCAGATACTCGTAAAAGAACTGGCTGGGTACTTGAATCGTAAATTTATTATCCTCGTATGATAATGGTATGATAGGCTTGAACCATGTGTTAAAAGCGGCCTCAGGGACAATGTCCTTAATGACTGCGAGGCATTTATTCCACAAAGTTTGATATTCAGTCTGCATGATTTTTTACTCTCCCAACTCTACTTACAACTTCAATTTTTATTTTTACGACTACAAAGTTTAGAAATTAATTCCGAAAAAAAAAGTATCATTTTGTTTGGAACTTTTGATTGTTCAATATCCCGTTTATTGTCAGGCAGTTAATTCCAACAATCTGAATATCTTTATTTTAAAATATCAGAATCACAGAAAACCTTTGTTTAAGAGCATTCTTTAGCTCCTTGCCATCTCTGGCAACCGACTTCAAAAAAGGCCTTTCGATCCAGTTATACTTCTCAATCTAAAGGCCTTATAGAAGTCAAGCTTCTGTATTTTATATTTTTTCGTTTAATTGGAATAATTCTAAATAAACAGATTTGTACAACAAATCTTATGCAATCTTAAAATACAGAAAAATGTACATATCTTTTGGGGTTCTGCCTCAAATCGAGCAAAAGCTTGGAGGCATTGTCTGCCGTACTGTTCAGGTTATCGTAAAGAGCACGGTCGTTCAACAGGAGTCCCATACTATTATCCTTTGAGTTCAGCTTACGCGTCATCTGTTCCACGTTATCCAATGTTGCATTCACCGCATTCACGGTCGTTGCCAGATCCAGTTTTTTCAAATCCGTGCTGACATCGGCAAAGTTTCCGGTGATGACCTTCAGATCGCTCATAATGCCCGGCACATCCTTGCTTAGCATCTGGTTGAGCTGGCGGGAAGAAACAGCCAGACTATTAGTCGTTGTCTCTATATTATTCAAAGACTGGGCCAATGCCGGATGATTTACCAGCGTTTGCAAACCGCCCAGAATCGAATCGATCTTCGGCAAGAGCAGTTCCACCTGCGGGAGAATCTTTTCCTGCACGGATTGCATCATATCCGACTCCATCCGCCCCTCGATCGTATCACCAGGCTTCAGATAGTCGTCCACATACTTGTTCAGATGGATATGCAATTCACCGCCACCGAGGAAGCTGTTTACAATCGTGATATAACTGCCTTTATTAATTTTCATGTGGTCCTCCAGGCTGATATCGATCGAAATCTTATCGACGGCATCATAGTCATAAACTATCTCACGCACCAGACCGACTTTAAAACCTTCTACAAATACAGGACTCGAAACCGTCACTCCCTTTACATTCGTACAAGCCACCACATAATGATTTGTCGGTTTAAACAGATTGATCCCTTTCAAATAATTAATTCCTAAATATAGCAATGCCAGACTGACTATAGACACAAGTCCGATCTTTGCTTCTTTGGTGAATACATTTTTCATTTCTTCTCTGTATATATAAATATAAATTCTGTTACTATCAATATTTCACTTTCTTTCCATCTTTAAAGGCGACTATAAAAGCGTCCTTAAAATCTTTCGCTACCTGCCGGCGCAACTTGCGGATAGAATCGAAACTTGTCGTCTCGCCGTATGTATACTTGTAAATGCCTTTCTCAATAAAGTAATCGACATTCTTATATCCTTTAAACAATTTAGAACCGGAAGAAAGTTTTTTATCCGAGGTAAGTATTTGTATTTTATAAATCATTTGCCCCTTTTTAACCCGACCCGCTTGCTTCGCGGAGACTGCCGACTTGGACACGCGACTCTGGTTGGACTCCTCCATCTTGTTCTTTTGGCGAATATACTCTTCGCTTCCAGGAGGCGCAGAAATCGGTTGATTATCATCAATATTATCTGCAACCTCCAATATAGGAGCAGCACTTGCATTTCCCGCCAACGCACCGCGCTTGCGGTCATACTCCCACTTATATTTTGTAAAAGCATTATAAATGGCGGTTGCCAGTTTGTTTTGCCCTTCCTTCGTTCTCATGAAGCGTTCTTCCGCAGGATTCGAGATATACCCTAATTCCACAAGAATACTCGGCATGCTCGTCTTACGCAGCACAAGGAAACCCGCCTGCCGCACTCCCCTGTTATTACGCTTGGCCGAAGCAAAACATTTCTGCACCTCCGAAGCTAAGCTAATGCTCTGCTCCATATGCTTATTCTGCATAAATTCGAAAATAATATACGATTCGGAAGAAGTCGGATCGAAACCTTCATACTTCTGCAGATAATTATCTTCCAAAAGGATTGTTGAGTTTTCGCGCATAGCGACTTCCAGATTCTCGTCCGTACGGGCCAAACCTAATGTATAAGTCTCCGTTCCCGATACGGAACTGCCTCTCTTCACCGCATTCGTATGAATGGAGATAAACAGGTCCGCCTTATTCCGGTTGGCGATATTCGCTCTCTCGTCCAATTCGATGAAGACATCCGTTTTGCGTGTATAAATGACTTTCACATCATCATGCTTTTCCGATATCAGGCTACCGAGCCTAAGAGCTACCGCCAGATTAATAGCCTTTTCATTGATGGACGAACCACGCGCACCAGGGTCTTTCCCCCCATGCCCGGCATCGATCACCACCGTAAACGTCTTTTCCTTTGCCTGCGACACAGGTAAAACAAAAAACAGGGCTATCACCAAATTGATATATAGAAAAGTTCTTTTTACCACTTTAAAAATTTCTTGCAAATTCGGGACAAATGTAATGTTTTTTGATGAGTTAAACTGGGCTGATCTGAAATAAAAAAAGGGCAATTCGCAAGGAATCGCCCTTTCCATTTTATAGATCCGGTATAGGATTATTCAGAAACTACTTCAAAAGGAACTTCTACCGATACTTCTTTGTGAAGTTTCAAGGTAGCTTTGTAATTGCCAACTTCCTTAACAGATTCCTTGATATAGATAATCTTACGGTCTACTTCGAAACCGACTTTTGCCAATGCATCAGCCACTTGGATATTCGTTACAGAACCGAAGATCGTACCTGTAGAGCTTGTCTTAGCACCGATTGTCAGGGCAACGCCTTCCAACTTAGCAGCCAAAGCCTGAGCATCTTCTTTGATCTTAGCCAACTTGTGAGCACGTTGTTTCAAGTTTTCAGCCAATACTTTCTTTGCAGACTCAGATGCGATAACTGCTTTACCCGTGGGGATTAGAAAGTTACGTCCGTAACCGTCTTTAACCGTTACGATATCGTCCTTGTAACCTAAGTTGATTACGTCTTCTTTCAAAATAACTTGCATATTCTGTCTCCTCTCTTTTATTATTTCATTAAATCGGTTACGTAAGGAAGCAACGCCAAATGACGAGCTCTTTTAACAGCCTGAGCGACACGACGCTGGAATTTCAATGAAGTACCAGTGATACGACGCGGAAGAATCTTACCCTGTTCGTTCAGGAATTTCTTCAAGAATTCAGGATCTTTGTAATCGATATACTTGATGCCATTCTTTTTGAAACGGCAATATTTTTTCTTTTTAACGTCTACTGAAGGCGGAGTCAAATATCTGATTTCTGATTGAGTTGCTGCCATGATTAATTCTCCTTTACTGTTTCTTTAGATGATTTCAAACTTCTTCTCTTTGCTGCATATTCTGCTGCATATTTGTCCTGGCGGAAAGTCAGGAAGCGAATCACACGTTCGTCACGACGGAAGTTAATTTCCAGTGTAGCGATTGTTTCCGGATTTGCCTTGAATTCAACCAACTGGTAGAAGCCTGTTGTTTTCTTGTCGATAGGATAAGCTAATTTGCGCAAACCCCAATTTTCTTCGTTCACGATTTCAGCACCCTGTTCTTTCAGGAGGTTCGTGAATTTTTCTACCGCTTCCTTCATCTGAGCGTCAGACAAAACGGGAGTCAAAATGAAAACGGTTTCGTAATTGTTCATAAAACGCTGTTTTGTATTGTTATTACTAAATATTTTTTGCGGTGCAAAGGTAGGAACTTTTTTTTATTCTGCAAACAAAAACTTTTATCTTTTCAGAGCAACCTCAATTATGTTTATCCTAGTAAGCTCAGTAGCAAATCAGAATAGAAAACTCTGCCGAAGCCATGAATTAACGTTTTATCCGGCAGAGGAAATGATTAAATTGCCTACTATAAGATTATTATTGAATATAATTTAAACAGGCTCTAAACCAAACAGTTCACCTCTAATAAAAACGGTGCAGTCAATGACTCAATATAAACACCTCATTACAGGTGGCTTACAGATGTTTTTTGTTCATTGTGGTTCAATCCTACATCTTAAAATAAATATATTAATAATATATATAGGCTCATTTCCTTGTACCCCTTTAAACCGGCATAGACACGACAGGAATGAGAAAAATCCCTTCTTTCGCATCCGGAAGTCCGGTCTTTTACCTCCCGAACTTCTTGGTTTGACACGCCAAAGTCCCTTGTTTCGTACACAGAAGTCCCTTATTTCAAGGCTCACCCGGATATTGCACGATCGTCCTCACCTGTAGGGGGAGTCTACATCTTCTTCCCTTTCCTCCAATCGTTTCCCTGTAGCTCTGTCTTTAGCTCCGGGTTTACCCCTACCCATTTGGACAACCGTTTCCCTGCCGATACCGGCATCAAATCAGAACCGTAAAGGACCGCCAATTCCTCCCCCCCGTAACTCCTGACTTCGAATTCATTCATCATCGTAATCCCCATCGTTTTATCGTCCCGTAAAGATAAGCAATAATTAATGATATTCAAAACATAATGGCATCTATATTCTACCTTTTCCTACCTGTTACCGCACCGATCTTCGCCGATATTCCCAAAAACGTATTCCTGCCTGTTGCGAGGCCCTACCTTCGTGTTGTCATTGATAATGAAAACAGGTAGAGCGACCAATACGAATTCATAAAAATCGATATCTTTGCAATCGGTTATCTGCAACAAACATCAGGACGAATGCGTTATAATAAAGAAATTAAAAACGATATGACACGAAAACTATATTTTACAATCTTATCACTGCTCTTCATATCTACAATTTACGCTCAATACGTCCCGGACATACTGGGCGATAATTATCTGCGCCGGACCATTCAGATGCCAGATGACTACGAGGGGAAAGTCGTCTGCACGCTTGTCAAGAAGCCACAGTTACCGGAGACCAAACAGGCAATCTTGTATATACATGGCTACAATGACTATTTTTTTCAGAAACAATTGGGTGACAGCGTGAATGCCCACGGTTATAACTTTTATGCTATGGACCTCCGCAAGTACGGACGCTCGATACTGCCGAACCAGAATCCTTTCTTCTGCAAAAGCTTGAAAGAGTATTTTGCAGACCTCGATACTGCCCTTGCCATTATTAGGGAAGAGGGGAATGACAAAATATTGCTGATGGCACATTCTACCGGTGGATTGATTACCCCGTATTATCTGGACAGCAAAAAAGGTAAACTTCCTGTCGACGGATTGATATTGAACAGTCCCTTTCTGGACTGGAATTTCGGATGGATGATGGAAAAAATCGTGATCCCTGTAGTTTCCTGTATAGGGAAACTATTTCCCAACCTGACCGTACAAGGATACGGGGATGCTTCGTATGCTCATAGTCTGCTCAAACAATTCAAAGGGGAATGGGTATATAATACGGACTGGAAGATGATTAACGGCCATCCGAAAAAAGCCGGATGGATAAACGCCATACAAGAAGCGCAGAAAACAGTGCAGAAAGGGATCGGCCTGGACTGTCCGGTACTGGTGATGTCGTCAAACAAGTCGTTCCCGGAAACAAAAGAATGGAATAACGAATATCTGTCTTCCGACATCGTGCTGGACATACACGATATTCAAAAATACGGACAGAAATTAGGCAATTATGTTACATGTGACACAATACAGAACGGGATTCATGACTTGATACTCTCTGAAAAAGACTCGCGCGACCATGTATATCGCACAGTGTTCGACTGGTTGCCGGGAAAATAAACATTGATTATTCTGATATTTGTATTTTCAGAATGCTTATACTTCTTTTCGAAATGAGATATCGGCCGGTAAGTTTTAATCCTTACCTTTGTCCGGTTAAAATAAATATGGAATGAAAGCCTTACAGACAATCATTGCAGTTGCCACTCTTCTCCATGCTGCAAATACTTTTGCACAGACGGAAGAAGCAGAAGATGCAACCTCATATAAAGCCGAAGTTTTCGGATCGGCCAGCAGCGGATCGACAACTCCGTTCTGGATGGTGAGCAATCGGTACGGGGTAGTTCCCCTAGACGCCAATAACGGCTATCTCAACGCTGGAGTTTTTCATCAACAACATTTTGGAAAGGGATTTCGCTGGAGTGCAGGGCTGGACATTGTAGCTGTCGTACCCCGTTACCGTAATGTGTATATCCAACAGATATATGCCGAGTTAGGATATAAAAGTATGCTTCTGAGTGTGGGGAGCAAAGAAAACCGACATTCGCTTTGGGATCATTCCCTTAGTTCCGGTGACATGGTTCTCTCCTCCAACGCACGCCCGATTCCGGAAATAAAACTGAGTATGCCGGAATTCACCGTCGTTCCGCTCACAAAGGGTTGGATGCAGGTGAAAGGAGATTTTGCGGTAGGCAAGTCTTTCGATACCAAATATCTGGAAGATTTCTCCAATGGAAAACAAACCTATATAAAGAACGTCCTTTGGCATCATAAATCTTTTTACGTCCGCATCAAGGACACGCAAAACAAATTCCCGCTTTCCGGTATTATCGGCGTGCAACACTGGGCGCAATGGGGTGGAACATCCAGCAATCCGAGAATAGGTGTACAACCTCACTCCCTGAAAGATTTTATCCGGGTAGTTTGTGGTAGCGAAGGCGGAGACAATGCAACTCTGTCGGACCAGGTCAACGTGCTTGGCAATCATTTCGGTTCGTACGATTTCAAACTGGAATATACGATGCCGAACTGGAAACTGGCAGCTTATCATCAGCATTATTTCGAAGATAAATCCGGAATGATATTCGTGAACGGGACAGACGGACTTTGGGGAGCACAGTTGGATTTGCCACGCCTTCCCTGGCTAAAAAAGGTTGTAACGGAATATTTGGTCACCCGCAATCAGAGCGGACCGTTCCATTTTATCATCTTCGATCATGACAAATATCAAGGTCCGGGTGGTGGCGGAGATGATTATTACAATAATATAGAATATATAACCGGTTCTTCCTATTTCGGACAAGGTATAGGATCACCGCTTCTGACTTCCCCCCAATACAATACGAACGGGGATATAGATTTCAAGAATACACGTGTACGTGCCTGGCATTTGGCATTTGAAGGAGACCTGTCGCCAATGGTTTCCTATCGCCTCAGATACACACTCATGAATAGCTGGGGAAAACCTTACGCCCCGTTTCTGGATAACAAAAGAAGCAATTCCGGACAGGTGGAAGTCAAATATCGCCATCCACGCCTGCAAGGTTGGGAATTCACAGGAGCTGTGGCCGCAGATGCAGGTTCACTCTATGGGGATAACGTCGGGTTCAGTCTAAGTGTCTGCAAACGCGGCATTTTAAAATCCTGGAAATAGATTATTTATATTGCTCCCATAAGGCTGACGCAATGATGTCTTGTGTTTTGTCAGCCATCTGCTGCAATCCTTTATGGGAAGCATCCATCCCTTCGGTCGGGATAGGCGGATGAATGACCATTTCCATCTTGTGACGGTGAACATTCAACGAACCGATCGGCAATACGTCAAAAGGTCCGTTCAAGGTGATCGGGACAATCTGTAAATGCTGGTCGGCTGCCATCTGGTAAGCTCCTTTCTTAAAACGGATCATCTTTCCGTTATAAGTACGTGAACCTTCCGGGAATACCACCACCGACGCTCCGTTCTTCAGGCTACGTTCCGCCTCCAACACGCTACGGGCGGCAGCTTTCGGTGTCGAATTATCGACAAAGATAAAACCTGCAGCCCGGCAAGCAGCTCCCACAAACGGGATTTTGGCAATACCGGCTTTCATCACCCACTTGATCGGTACACCCAAAAAACCATATATAAGGAATATGTCGAAAGCGCCTTGATGATTGGCAACAAATACGTACGATTTCTTCCGGTCTATATTTTCCCGTCCTTTCACCTTCACCGGGCAAAGGGCCAAATGGCAAGTCAGCCATGACCAAATCATTCCCGGATAATAAGCAAATATTCTTTCCCCGCCTAACAGGCAACCAACAATAACCGTAAGGGCTGTCAGTATGGTCAATACCACAAAAACAGGAACCACAAACAGCCATAAATAGAGCATATAAAGTATCCGTAGCATATATAACTGTATTATTTCACAAATATAAAAGCTAAATTCAATGGTTTCATCATTTTTGTCCCAAAATATTTTTGCAATCGGGTTATTATTGCTTTATTTGCGGTAGAAAAAAAATAATATATAAAATATCTATCACCATGAACGAATTATTGAAAAATCTGGGGGTAATCGTACTCCTTATCGGTGTTATCATTTTGGCTGTACCGGCAATTAACGGAGGATTGTCAAATACTATTCTTCTTACCGGTTTAGGAGTCATTATTCTGGGTTATATCGGTCATATCGTTATAAACAAGAGACTCGGATAATCACACACTTACAAATAAAAAAGGTCGCTCCGGTTGAGCGACCTTTTTTATTTTCTGTCCGGGAATCAGGCTTCCCCTTTCACACCTCCGATGGGAGGAACAAAATCTTCAAATTTGGCAGTCTTACCATTTGCTTGTTCTTCAAACTTTGCCAGATTATCTTGCAAAGCAAACAACAGTCGTTTTGCATTGTCCGGAGTCAGGATGACGCGACTTTTCACCTGTGCCTTCGGAGCACCCGGCACAACGCGGATAAAATCCAATATGAACTCGGATGAAGAATGTGATATAATTGCCAGATTTGCATACGTTCCCTGAGCCATCTCTTCTGACAGCTCTACTTGAATCTCATTTGTCGGTTTGTTATTTTCCATATTCTTATTATTTGATTATAAATATTCCAAGACAAATATACATATTAAAATCGGAATAATATCAAATAAAAAGGGCCACCTTCACAGGCAGCCCTTTTTCAGTTGTGTTTTTAATTCTCAATTCTTTAGACCAATGTAAAAAAAATACCTTATTGTGTTTAATATTCTATAATCTCGACGCTTAAACTAAGGCAATTCGTCTTAGTAATTTCATTGTTTATTCAACGTTACAAAGATATGCCTCATACAATTAACCACCAAATACTATTTTATCATTATATGATACTATTCCGTCACAGATAATTCATCTATTTTGCAAATTAGTTTAAAATCATGTTTTAAATCCTAAAACGAGTACGTGCATATTTTTCACGATATTCGGTAGGAGTATTACCTTTTCGTCGCTTAAAAGCCCGATTGAAATTCGATAAGTTATTAAAACCAGATTTATAGCATATTTCTGCTATTGTATCACTTGTGTCAATCAGTCGGCAAACCGCTTCAGCTATACGAATGTCATTCAAATTGTCGATAAAAGTTTTTCCCGTCCACTTTTTCAGAAACCGAGTAAGCGACGCTTCGCTCATATTTATTAACGAAGCAAGTTCGGACAATAAAACCGGACGCTGATAATTTTCATGCAAAAACAACATGATCGTATCCAGACGATCATTATCTATATTGCTAAAGTTTTCTACAGTATTGATAGCATTTAACTTGCGTGCCTTTTCATCTAACGACAAAGTCTTGAGTATTTCTATCAAACGTAATAAATTGTGAAACGAATCCGGTTTATCACTCGATAGCTTTTTAAGTTCGGGTTGAATACGCAAAATCATTTCACGGCTAAAGACAAGACCGCACGAGGCTTTCTCAAACATATCCTTTATAGTCTTGAAATGACGCTTGTTGATAAAACTATCGAAAAGAGAGGCATGGAACTGAATTGTTATTTCCAAAATATCCGTACTCAGACATTTGTGATTTGAATAAGCATGCTTGGCTCCACCTGCAACCAATAACAGATCAAGCTCTTCCATCTCCTCCACCGAATCACCAACGATTCGAATCGCGCCAGCAGCATTCTCCAAATAGTTCAGTTCAAATTCCGGATGCACATGAAGCGGATAGGAAAAACTACGCTTAGGTCGCTGCATCACCAGAAAACAATCTTCCGGTGAAAGCGGCGTAATTTCTCTTAATACATCTACGGAACCCATAACATTTACTGAACAAGTATTCTCGATATAACAGGACAATGGTCTGAAGGATATAAGTTATCCAGACTTTCAGCCAAAACACCATGACGAAGTACTTTGACATTACCTTTTACAAAGATATAATCAATCCATACACGTTCGTCCAAAGGAACACGCCCATAATCGTGGAAAGTCCACTCAGGTCCGTAGCACAAAGGAGCCAATGTACGGGCATGTGTCAAATGTCGCGGATCTTTTTCGTCCGTTAAAACTTTAATCGGATCATCAGTCGGAACAGCATTAAAGTCACCAGTAACAATCACCGGTAGATTTCTGGAAAGCAACTTCACCTGCTTTAAGACTAAAGAAGCCCCTTCATGACGAGCAACCTGTCCCATGTGATCCAAATGAGTGTTCAGAAAGAAAAACTCTTTTCCGGATTTCTTATCTTTGAATATCGCCCAAGTTGCAACACGCTCACAAGCGGCATCCCAGCCTTTTTTGCCCACGGCATTCATATCTTCCGCCAGCCAGAAATTGCCACTTTTGACAACAGAGAAACGATCCTTTCTGTAAAGGATAGGAGAATACTCACCTTTTGTCTTACCATCTTCACGCCCCACCCCGACATAACCATAGTCCGGCAAACGGTCCAATAAATCCGTCAACTGATTATGCAAGACTTCTTGCGCACCAAACATATCGACATCATAAAACTTGATCACATTGGCAGCCAGGTCTTTCCTGTACTCCCACCAGTTAGCCCCGTCAGACTTTGTACTCATGCGAATATTAAAAGACATCACATTCATCTCATTATCAAGATGTTCAGCAAAAACAATATTCGTCGAGATCAAAAGGGTGAACAAATAAAATAGTACTTTCTTCATATATGATTTATTTTAATTATCAAGATAATACACAAATATAAGGACTCTGATTTTATTAAACAAATAACAGAAAATAAAAAAGGGCTACCGAATATCGGTAACCCTTCTCTTTTATTTATTCCGCATTTTACTCGTCGTCTCTGTCCATAGTATTGAAATCTACGACATTCTTACGATTTGCAAAGATACGTTCGAACTCATCTTTAGCACCGACAACCAATTTGTCGAAATCACGCTGGCCTGTACCGGCAGGAATCAAATGACC
>ULRW01067303.1_pt1 | contig 19545 bp, 14 predicted proteins | sample 1955581 | NCBI WGS metagenome assembly ULRW01 (sample SAMEA4835687, study PRJEB28245) | human gut metagenome | biome: gut microbiome; material: fecal sample | place: Denmark | collected 2008 | reverse complement strand
TCTTTGAATTCCCTAGTATATGTGCTATTAAATGGTTTATCATTGAAAATAGAATCTCCATATTGATTAAACAGTTTAATCCCCATCCTTAAAGACGTTTTACCGCAATTTAAATCATTACAAATATCCGTAAAAATTTTTCTCCCATCAATGTATTCTTTTATTTTTGTTCCTTTTGTATATTTAGGTTTTCTTCCCATAATAAAAATGCCTCCAAAGTAAATAGTGAATAATTTTATTTTTATTCAATGTCTACTTTAGAGACATCATTTCATTCTTTCAGATGAACCTCTTTTTGATATTCATGAACGAACTGATTTTTTGAACGGTTACATATCTAATGAAAAATACCCTTTTTACGTTTGTGTTCCTCTAAGAGAAGAAACAGATGATTCTGTGATACTACCATCATGTAAAGCATTATCGGTTCTTTATTATGGTGATTATGAAGATTCCGAAAAATGTTGGTTAATCATTGGCGAAGAACTTAAAAAAAGAAATCTAAAGCCCTGTGGACTTCCTCGTGTAATCGGCATTGTTGCGGCATATTCGGGAAGAGAAATTGCAGAAAGAAAATATTGTTCACGTTTTGTAATACCAATAGAAAACAATAATTAAAAAAACCAAGATAAACTCTTGGTTTTTTTAATCTATTAACTATTTTCTTTCACCTTTTTAATTAAATTAACTAAATAATTCTATTGGCCTACTTTATCTTTTTTGTATATAATTATTGCTAAAAAAATTATTATATATAATACAACAATTGAAATTAAAAAAAATAACCCCATCCAACTCCAAGCTCCATATTCGTTTAAATTGCATATTTAATAATACGAACGATTACAGCTATTAATGAAGTAATGATACTTAAAATGCAGTTTAATCTTAAATTGATTTTGAAATCATTTTATCATATAATTTCATTTTTTATTTTCCTTTCTCTTGTAGATTTAGTTAGCATATTTTGCCCAACAACTCTTTGGTAATTTGCTTTATTACTAAATAAATTCCCCATACTATTTTTTTACGTTAAATTATTAAATGTAATTCATACATAATAGTATATTTTAAACTAAATAGCAAACTTAAGAAATATATTTATTCCTTTACTTTAATTTTACATTTTAATTTATCAAATGAACTCACATCGTTTTTATTAATTTCAATAATAAATAATCTTGGTGTATTTACAGTTGCCCTCTCACCTTTTTTATTAAGTTTAATATTTAAAAATAATTCATCATTATTAACACTAATTGACTGAAAAGTATATTTAATACCTGCAGTGGAATCATTTGAATAAAGTAGCACTAAAGATTTGTTTTCAAAAAAATCGTCACAATATTTTTCAAAAAATGAATCATTATTAACGATAAATCCTCTGCTATTTAAATCATTAATCATTTCATTATACCCTTTATATATTTTTAACTCATCATCGGATTGTATTTCATTTACATTACTTTCATCTACCGGATTAATTAAAGACGATTTTTCTTCAATAACATCAAACTTAACATTATAATTTCGACATGAAGCACAAATAAACATAAAGCAACACACGGCTGTAATCATAAACAACTTTTTCATTTCAATTCTCCTCTTTCATTTACATTGTTTTTATACCATTTTGACGAAAACTTTACCATAAGTTTTTCGCTAACAATCTAACATAAGTTAGCTAATATTTCTTAAATTCCAAATAAATGATGCCCAGATAATTCCTTAAACATTGTATCTATTTTATCTGCTTCAGCTGGATATACTAAACCTTCAGAAGTAAAAATTGTCCCATCTTCAAACTCAATTGTCAAATGCCAACCACTTTTTGCACAGGTTGTATCCGATTCTAATTCATATTTATCTTTTAACAAAAATAATCCTTTTTCACTTGCATTAATAAAAAATGTATTTATTTTTTCATCGTCTAATGTTGTAACAAATTCAAATTCTTTATCTAAATCAACATTACCATCTACTTCAACAATATTTTTAGTAAATAATGACTTTGTTTCAAAATCATATAATTGATGATATTCACCAATAAACATAAATTGTTCAACATAATAATGAATTTTCTTTATTTTTTGAACTTCGTTTAAGCTCTTAATTCGTTCCATTTCCGAAATTATTTTAGTAAAAGTATTATCTACTTCATCTATTGTTTTTGAATTTTTAATTGATTTTTTTCCATTATCACGAATTAAAATTATATTATCAATGCTAATTTGACTATATTGTTCTTCTGCTTTACTATCTACATATGTATCTAAATCATTAATTTTTTGTATTTTATGCTCGTTTAGGTCATCACTTGTGCACCCTGTTAAACATATTATTAACATCAAACTTATAAAAGCAGCAATTAATCTTTTCATTTATTTATTCCCCTTTCACTTTTAAATTTAATTAGCAGACTATGCCCCACAACTTTTTGATAATTTGCTTTAATGCTAAATAAATTATCATATAGTAGTTTAGCATACCACCTTTTAAGTTAGAAAATATATTTATTAATTTACTTTATATTTTAATTTATCAAATGCCTTTATATCTTTTTTATTAATTTCAATAATGAATAATCTTGGTGTTATCACAGTTAGGCCTTCACCTTCATTAGCAATTTTAAGATTTAAAAGTAATTCGTTATCAATGACACTAATTGATTTAAAAGTATATTTATAAACTGTCATAGGATCACATGAATAAAGTATTGCCAAAGATTTTTTATCAAAAAAATCTACACAATATTTTTCATAAAATGATTCATCCCCAATGATGACTCCATTACTATTAAAATCATTAACCATTTCGTCGTAATCTTTATATATTTTTAATCCGTTATCATCAAATAGTATGTTATTTATATTACTTCCATCTGCCATACTAATTAAAGATGGATTTTCTTCAACAACATCAAATTTTACGTTATCATTTCGACAAGAAGCAAAAGTAAACATAAAACAACACATCACTATAATTACAAATAATTTTTTCATTCCAATTCTCCTCCTTATTTATATTGTTATTATATCATTTTGACAAAAGTTTTACAATAAATTTTTTGCTATTTTTTTAACAATCAACCACTAGTAGACTAATATTTCTTTTATACATCTCTATATTGATTTCTATGTTATATCATATTATCATATTTTAAAGCAAAAAAACTCCCTTTCTTTCTTAGGGAGTTTATTATAATTCGTATGCATTTTCTTAAGAGTGTACCCCCAAAGTAGACCTAGGAAATATATTATTTATGTTTTGATTCGTATATAATTTAATCAGAGATTTCTATCTGATTTTAATTATAACTAATTTATGATATACTTTTATTGAAGTTATATCAGCTTCAGAAATCTTTGTTATAACTATAAATCATGATATAGTTATAACTGGTTGTGGACTCCGTTTTATTTATGGGAACATTACGAATCCGCGATATAATTTGGAGCCCTTCCTTTTTCTTTGTAAACCTGTTTATATGTTTTTAGGACTATACTTTTTTAGTATTGAACCTGTATGACTCGCGAATATAGGCTTGAAGAACAAACTCATTTGAGTTAGGAAGTTATCAACCACTTGTACAGGCAAAATGAAAGGATGTGTTGTTATGAATCAAAATACCTGTATTACCATTGATGTATCTCAAAATAAAAGTCACATTCAAGGCTTTATTGGACCAAACAAACCTTTAAGTAAGGCTAGAACTATGAGAAACACTAAACAAGGATTTCAATTTATTTTAATTCTTAAAAATTTAATCGAATCTAAAACAAATGAAACTCCTTTAATTGTTTTTGAATTTACTGGAATTTACCATAAACCTCTTGAAAAATTCCTTATATCACAAAACCTTAAGTATCATATTGTTGCTCCACTAAAAGCTGCTAAAGCCAGAAACAGCGAAATTAGGGAACAAAAAACTGATGCTAGAGATTGCTTAAGCTTATCTAAACTTTTTTATTCGAATAACCTAGGTATATTCTATTCTGAAAACGAAACATATTCTAATTTGCGAAAGTTAAATAGATATTATGATACTTGTATGAAACACTTAATTAAAATTAAAGTTAATTTTAGAGAAACTTTAGCTGTTGTTTACCCTAACTATAAAAAGTTATTTTCTAGTATTTATAGTGATGATTCATTAACTTTCTTGAAAGAATTCCCTCATCCATCCCTTTATACTTCAAAATTAGAAGATAGAATTATAGAAATATTAAAAAATAAATGGGATCATTTGGAAAGTTGGACTTCATCTAAAGTTAAGATATTAACTCCTTTAATTAATGAAGTTGTTTCAGGTTGTAATGTTACCGAACCAGATATAATTATGCTTCTTTCTTATATTTCTCAAATAGAATATTATTTAAATCAAATTGAAATTACTGTAAGTCAAATGAATGAACTTGCCAAGAAAGTTCCCCTTTATAATCTCGTTCATTCTTTACCTGGTATTCAAGATATACTAACATGCAAGTTTATTGCAGAAGTGGGTGATATATCTAGATTTTCAAATTATAAACAAATTGTTGCTTATGCTGGTATTGATCCTATGATTAGACAATCTGGCGATAAAGATGGTCTCCATCTTAAAATGTCTAAAAAAGGAAATAAGCGTCTTAGAACTATTCTTCATTTAATGGTATCCAGTTTAATTAAAGCTAATAGAGAACCTAATGCTATTAAAGATAAATATCAAAAAAAGACGCACCAATTAAACCCTCTTAAGCCTAAAGTTGCGTCCATGGCTTGTGCTAATCAACTAGTAAGAATTATCTTCTATATGCACAAGACGAGTTCAACTTACACATATCATGAATGTAAGTAGTCTCAAAACGGTCTATGCCGTAATTTAATTATAACACACTTTAGAATAAAAATAAAATATTTTAAATAATTTTTGCGTAATAATGCCAGTTTAAGTGATTTTAGACTGACAAGCCTTTTTGCACTCTTTTTTTATAATCAACTAATCAATATTAAAAATATATAAAAATTTTTAATATTTTACTTGATTATTTATGTTTATTATATCATGAATTTAAAAATATTAATAGATATTTATTGAAAAAGCTTCAATTTTTTTGGATAAAGAACTGACAAAGGCCCTAAAACCTGCTTAAAAGCTGATAATTATACTAACATTCAAATCCCCTTGTTCCTAAAATTTGAAATTAGTTCAACTCCCCAGTCTAGCCGTAAAAAAAGAAGTTTCAACTCCCCGTACAGCTCTACACTTTTTAAATAAAAAAAGGGCTATTTTCTACATTTCATCATAGTAAACTATGAATTATTGCGAAAATAGCTTATTTTTTAAAAGTCTACAAAAGACTTTTTGACCGACTTTAATGGTAGTCAGCACGGGGTTCGAACCCGCGAATGTCGCCTTGAGAGGGCGATGTGTTAGACCGCTTCACCAGCTGACCATTTAGTTAGGATTAAAATCCTAACTTATTTTTTTTATTACTTCATCTATTCTTCTTGCTACTTCTTTTTCACCTAATATCTTTAATACATAATATGGATTAGGTGTATTTTTTCTAGTTGAGATAGCAATTCGAATCATTTCTGATACATCACCAACATGTCCTGGGTAAGCTTCTTTGTTCTTTTTGTATTCTTTTACATTAGGACAGAAACCACAAACAGTTGTTGTTTTCTTTAGATTTTCAAACCAACCTTCTTCATCATATTCAAGACCCATGTTATTTTTAAAGTTTGTTAATACATTTATAATTTGTTCTTTTGTAAATCTTTCAAAATTAAAAGGTAACTCTACAGTTTCTAATAATTGGTTGTATAAATCTGTATAGAAAAAATTTATAATTGGGTAAATATCTTTGTATGTTACATAATCTTTACGAGGATTTTCTTTTTCTCTTTCAATATTGATGATTGATTTGAAATAGTTTTCATCACGTTCAATTAATGTTTTTAGATTTTCATCATATTTTGTAGCATAATCATATGCCTTTTTAGTAAATTCATCTTTATTTAATCTTGATAGACGTTCTTTACAGATGTTTTCTACTTTAGCAAGATCAAATAATGCCCCATCAAGAGTCATCTTATCAAATGAAAGTTGGAAACTAAAGATATCTGCATTCATGTTTTGTAAACGCCATTCTTCAAAATTAGAGTTTGCAATTGTGATTAAATATTCTAAAATTCCTTCTACAGGGTAACCGTTTTCTAAGAAGAATGATACTGAAGCTTCAGGATCTTTACGTTTAGAAAGCTTACGTCTACTACCATTATCTAATTTCATAATTACTGGTAAGTGAGCATAATTAGGTCTTTCCCATCCAGCCGCATCAAACAATTCATAGTGAATTGGTAAACTAGGTAACCACTCTTCACCTCTTGTTACATGAGTAGTTCTCATAAAATGATCATCTACTAAATGTGCGAAGTGATATGTTGGAAGACCATCACTTTTTAGGATGACAATATGTTGATCATTTTGTGCAAGTTCTAGGTTACCTCTTATTAAATCAGTAATTTGAATACGATTTTGGTAATTACCCTTAGATCTAAAACGGATTACGTAAGGTTCACCATTATTGATTTTTTCCATTGCTTCTTTAGGTGTAAGTTTTGAACATTTTGCAAATTCACCATAATAGCCTGGATTTAATTTATTTTTTTCTTGGTATGCACGAAGTTCATTTAATTCTTCACTTGAACAAAAGCAAGGATAAGCAAGATCACGTTTTACAAATTCTTTGATTACTGTTCGGTAAATCATTTCGCGATTGCTTTGTTTATATGGTCCATAATTTCCTTTTTCATAAGTTCCCATATAACCTTCATCTGGTACAATACCAAAAGCCTTTAATTGTCTTAAAAGTTCTTCACCAGAACCCTCAATTTCTCTTTTTGTATCGGTATCTTCTAGTCTTGTAAAGAACACACCATTTGTTTGATTAGGAAATTTCCAAGCAATTAGGGTTGCGAATAAACTTCCTGTGTGTAAAAATCCTGTTGGTGATGGCGCAAATCTTGCAACGATTGCCCCTTCAGGTAAGTTTCTTTTAGGATATCTTTTTTCCAAATCTTCAATAGTTTCAGTTACATCAGGAAAAATAAGTTCTGCTAATTGTTCTAAATCAGTCATAATACACCTCTTATTAAATCTAATATATTATACCACATTATTTGAAATAATGTGGTAAATTTGGTAAATCTATTTATTTTGATTGTATTGGGCTTCATACATCTTGCGATATTTGCCATTTTTATTGTATAACTCCTCATGCGTTCCTTGTTCAACAATTTCACCGTCATCTAAAACAAATATGTTATCAGCATTTCTTATTGTTGATAAGCGATGAGCAACGACAAAGGTTGTTCTACCTACTGCGGTGACCTTTAAAGCATTCTGAATCATAATTTCAGTTTCCGTATCAATGTTTGCGGTGGCCTCATCAAGAATTAAAATAGACGGATTTCTTAATAAAATTCTTGCGAAAGATATTAATTGCTTTTCACCAGTTGAAAGATTTCCTCCAAGATATGCAAGTTCCGTATTTATTCCCTTTGGATAATCATTTACAAATTTTTCAGCACCAATTAGTTTCAATACTTTTTCAACTTCTTCATCTGTAGCCTCAATCCCAAGAGTGATATTAGATTTAATCGTTCCTGAAAAAAGAGCAGGTTCTTGTAATACATAACCAATGTTACTTCTTACTTCTTGCTTTGTATAATTCATAAAATCAATATCATCTATTTTAATAACGCCTTCTTGTAAATCATAAAAACGTTGTAGAAGTATCATTAATGTAGATTTTCCAGAACCTGTATGACCAACTAAACCAATGAATTGACCTTTTTTAACGTGCATATTTATATCTTTTAAAACTGGTTTTTCATCATAAGCAAAAGTAACATGTTCAAATTTTACATCACCTTCAAATACTGGTCTTTCATTAAATCCTAAATACTTGTCTTCTTCTTGGTCTAATAAATCAAATATCCTACTTGAAGCTACAAAGGCATCTTCTAAAGCATTTAAGTCCGCAAATATTTCTCTTATTGGATCAAACACTTTATTAATATAAGTTACGTATAAATATAATGCGCCTGCAGTAATTGCACTTTCTTCATTTAAGAAATTTAAACCAAAGTAATATACGACTAAAGCTAACAATGCATTTTGAATTAGTAATAATAATTCTCCACCAAATAAAGAATTAATCTTTAGGGCTTTCATCTTATTACCATAATTAGTTATTAATAAATTATCGTATTCAGTAGTCATAGCATCTTCTTTATTGAACTGTTGAATTATTTCCATACCATCAACATATTGTGCCATCGCCGCATTTATTACAGAGTTCATTTCTCTAATGCGATGATGATACTTGTTATTAGCTTTACGATATACCGTCATCCAAAGTAAAATAAAAGGTGTAGCAAGTAAAGTTAATAAAGATAATTTAGCATTAACCTTAAATAGGGCAATATAAACCATTATTAAAGATATTGCGGCAGTCATTATTGAAAACATTACTTGGTATAATCCTCTTACGCCTTCTGAGTCACTAGTTATTTTGGTTACTATTTTACCGCTTGGTTCATTTACAAAATATTTCATTGGAAGACGATTTAATTTATCAAAAGCATCTTTTCTAATATCTAATGTTAAACGCATTGAAGCAAACAAGAAGAAAACGTGTTGGAAAAATCTAAAGAAAATTATTACCAAAGTAAGTGATCCATAAATAATTAATAATTTAACAATTGGCTTAATACTTGGATTATAAAAAGCTTTAAGTTCTTCACTTGTTAATTGTTTAGCAAATGTGGTTGTATTATTGGTTAATGTTGCAATATTTGAATCATTATCAATATTTATAATGGCAGTTGTTGTTACATTCCCATCTAATACATAATATTTTTTTTCATAATAAACTATTGAAATAATTTCTTTATCACTTATATCGGTATTTTTATCAATTACAACCTTTTGATAGTTATTACCTTGATAAATCACACCATCTGTATCAATTTTTTCCCAGGTAGTTTGAACACCAAGTAAGTGATCATCTAACATTTTATTAATTAATTTAGGTTGATATAGTTCTAAAAAAGTATAAGCTATTAAGAATAGTAATGAGCAAATAATCATAAATTTGCTTTTCCAAACATATTTTAATACCCTTTTTAATACTACTTCAGCCGTATAATTTGCATATTTATTTTGAGTTCTAGTCTTACTTTTCATCTTCACTAGCCCCCATTTCTTGAATCACATATTGTTCGTAGTACCATCCCTTTTTAGCCATTAGTTCATTATGTGTACCACGTTCACTAATTTTACCATCTGATAAAACGATGATTTCATCACATGCTTCAACAGCAGTAAGTCGGTGAGCAACTATTATGTTGGTTTTTTGATTTCTTATTTCTTTTAAATTAGCGATAATATTTGCCTCAGTTGTACCATCTACAGCGCTTAGCGAATCATCTAAAATTAAAATTGGTGCATCTTTAATTAAAGCTCTAGCAATTGATAATCTTTGTTTTTGCCCACCTGATAGAGTCACTCCATATTCACCAACAATTGTTGATAAGCCATTTTCAATAAAATCTAAATCTTTTTCGAAATCAGCCATTTTAATTGCATAATTTAAATCAATGTTGGAATCTTCACCTTTTCCCATTAGAATATTATCTTCAATACTTCGTGCGAAAAGTTCATGTTCTTGAGGAACGTAAGCTACCATTTTTCTTATTGATTCTTTAGTATAGTAATCAATTGGTTCTTTATTTATTAACATTTTATTGGTATCATTGATTGGATATCTTCTAAGTAATTGTTTAACCAAAGTTGATTTTCCTGATCCGGTTTTTCCAACTATGCCTACTGATTTACCTGTTTTAATCGTTAAATCTATGCCTTTTAATATTTCAATATCATCACCCTGATATGTAAAGTGATAATCTTTAAATTCAATAGTTTCAAATTTTTCTAAATCCTTTGCGTCATCTTTATCGATAATTTCGGGTTTAGCATTTAATACTTCCATCACACGCTCTACGCATATCGCACTTTGTGCAAATTGGGCTACTTGATTACCAAGTTGCATCATTGGTCCTGAGAATTGAGCTAATAATAAGCTAAATGAAATTAAATCACCAACTGTCATTTGTTGATTTATTATTAAATAAGCACCATATCCATAAGCTACTAATTGACTGATGTTAGTACAGAATCTAAAGGTTGGCCCAAATGTAGATTGCATTAATACTGATTTTTTTTCAGTATTGTAACAATCAACTGCTGATTTAGTTAATCTTTCATAATCTTGTTTTTCATTTACAAATGCTCTGATTAATTTTACATGTTGTACACTTTCCATTGCAAGATTACTCATAGTACTATTTTTAGTACGTACTAAACGCCAATTTGCGCTAATTTTCGGACGCATTGTTACAACGACAATAAATATAAGGGGTAGGGGTATAATTGAAAATATTGTAAGTAATAAATTATATTTAATCATTGAAACAGCTGACATTACAATGGTTAATATCAAAGTTATTAATCCGAATATCAAATGAGTTGATAAGTTTGCCATTGAGAAAGTATCAGATGTAGCTCTGGTCATCAAATCACCGGGATGATATTCAGTAAAAAATTCTGCATCTTGGCAAAGAATATTTTGCATAAATTGTATCTTAATATGATAGTACAAGCGATGGAACAAATTACCTAATAAAATGCCTCTACTAACACTTACAATAAATTTCATTATCACAATAACCGCAATTGTAATGATAATTGCTAATAATGATCCAACCGTTATTTCACCAAGACCAATTAAGTCCACGGCTTGGCCAATAATTACGGGTTTTTCTACATCACAATAAATTATTCCAAGGGTTAATAAAGTTATTAATAAATATTTGTACCAATACTTTTTAATATACCACTTGATAATATGAGGCTTTTTAATATATTTACCTCTTTTTTCTCCTTTAGGAGCGTAACTTTTGGACCATTTATGGGCATTAGACAAGTTGTTATTTTGGTTTTCCATCTTTGCTTTCTCCTCTTTTTTGTTTTTTTAATTATAGCATACTTTACAAAAGAATTGTCGAAAATTACTTAAAAAAATGTATGTAAACTTTTTCAAATTTACATACAACAATTTATAGATTAGTACTACCCATTCCACCACTTCTAGTTAGTTCAGCTTCATCATCAATAGTTTTATAAAATTTAACAAAAACCCCTTGTGCAAAAGCTTTACCATGTTCTAATTCTAAAGTTTTATTTTGAATGCTGTGGTTAGTAATTTTAATCATTATGTGGCCTTCATTTAAAGCATAATAATAATCGCTATCAATAATGCCTACGGTATTATCTAGGGTAAGTTGATATTTAAATCCTAAACTGCTTCTAGGATATATTTGTAAAACTAAATCTTGATTCATTTTACATCTTATTCCAGTTGGAATAATGATCGTATCTCCTTTTTTCAAATTAATTGCAAACGGTAAATGAAAATCATATCCGGCAGACCCTTTTGTAGCTCTTTTAGGAAGTTGAATGTTTTGATAAATTTCTTCAATATTATTTAAGTTAAATCCTAAATCATTACAAGCATTTTTAAAAGCACTTAATGATACTTTTTCAAATTTAGTTATGTTCATAGGCTACTCCTTTTTTATACTTTATAAATTTTATTATTTCTATTGTTATTAAAATTATAATCGATGTTGCCATATAGAATATCATGTCTAAAGTAGCATCTTCTATGCAACCTCTTCTATTTGGCATAAAGGTTTGAATATACTCAGTAATGCTTGCTAGAAACAAGCCTATACTAAGATGAATTACGATAAATAAGATATAGCGCAATATAAAATTGTTTACTTTAAAACACTTTAGAAAAAAGATTGATAGTATTGCTTCAATAATAAAGAATATCATGTGTCCAAATTTATTAACAAAAACACTTATTTTATTTTTTTCTGTTCTTAAATCATGAGGGTTATCCAATACTACTACTTCATAATCTCCGACTAATTGTTCGTAACCATCATTTATTTTAAGGGTAATTTTGGTATTTCCTACTTTCAGAGGAGTTATTCTTGCAACATTACCGGCTTTATCAAAAGCAATATAAAGCATTGAATGATCATAATCTAAACTATATTTACGATAAGTAGAATTCCATGGAAAATTAAAAGTAAAATTAACTTCATTCCCATTTAATAATTCTAATGTATTGTTTTCGTTTAATTGTGGTTCGGCAATGCGTGGTAATTCTAAATGATTTTTAGTTTTTAGTTCTTGTATATACTCAAAACCATTTGGCAAAATAACTTTTATTTTAGTAATCCCTGGTGAAGCAAAATTAATTTGGTCATATCTATTAACTCTAACTTTTTGGGGATTTTCTGATTCGATTGTATAATTTGTTACAACCTTTTTATCATCTTGGTATAATTCAATACCATAAGTGGACCCAACAACAAATTCACTTTCGCTGTTTACTTCACACTTGTTTCCTAAATCTATTAATTTTATAGTGTTGATATATTCAACATTGGAATCATTCTCCAAAATATCAACATCAATAGCAGATGTTTTACCATTTACGGTTGTTGCGACAATGGTGGTTTTACCTTCTTTTATTGGTAAATATTCATTGTTGCTAATTTTTTTCAAGTAAGAATCATCATAATTTATTTCTACTTGATTTTCACTAGATTCACCAAGAATGTTATAAGTCGTAAAGAAGGGAATATTAACATTTGTGGTTAATTGATTTGATAATTCATTAAATTTATTGATGAAATTAAATTCAATGCCATCCGGATATTTCCTACCAAAATTAACTTCAACAACTTTTTTGAAATCATGATTTTTGGAAACAATCGTAAATGTACTAGTATAAAGCATTGTGTTTTTATCAAGAGCTTCAATATATATCATTCCATTTTTATCGGTTTTTTCTACTTTAATATTTTTATCAAGAGCAATAAACTCTAAATCTAAGTCTTCGGCATCACTAGGATAAACATCATACTTTACCACATATCTTTGATTAGATAAATACATTTCACGTAAATTAACATTGACATCTTCTAATTTAACAATTTCAATGTTACGCTTTTTTCGTACTGCCGCAATTATTTTCCTTTGAATTTTTTTAGAAACGGGCATAGCAAATGTTAAAATAAGAATTGTTAACACTGTCCAACCAAACAACATTACTCCTAGAAGTAATTTTTTATTTTTCATTATTTTCCTTCTTCCTATTATTTCGCATATTATTTTTAATAAATTTAAAGGTTGCTTTTTCACCTTTTTCTATATACATATCAATTAACATTGAAAGTTTTTCACGTGTGACACTATGCATAGGTAGTGTATTTCTTTCACGTTCAAAATATTCCTTAACCATAATAGTTTGGAAATTTTTCTTATTATAGGTTTTACTAGCTGCTAATCGGTCACAAAAACTTTCCGCAATATATCGATCAGGCATAATAATAGGTTCATATATTCTTGTATCTTTATTCATATCAATCCAATATTCAGGATGATGTTTATTTCTACCTTTGTGGTGAAGCCAAGCAAGGCTATAGCCTTTATCTTGTCTTTCAAAATATATTGGGCTTCTGCTTCCTGTACAATACTTAGCACCCGGAATAAATTCTGTAAAACTATATTTTGATAAATCATGAACTAATCCTTGGCGATATAGACCACATCTAAAGCAATACACTAATACTTTATGACGATGTTTTGTAATTGTGATAAAATGTTTTATAAAATGCATAATTTTTGCCTCATCTTTATTTATTATAACTTATTTTCCAATTTTTGTCTATTTATTTATAAATAAAATATCATTTCAAAAACAAAAAAACTTAAGAATTTTATCTTAAGTTTTTAATCATCAATAGTCTCTTTTTTACCATCTTTATGATAGAAAAATAATGATGGTAACATTAATATAATAAAAAGAACCAAGAAAACTAAAAAGTCAATCAAGCTATTGGTTTTTCCTGTTGTTATCAATTGATATAAACCAGTTCCACAAATGGTGAAGAATAAAGAACCAATTATAGCTAAACCCGGTAAAATAAATCTTTTAACAACGTTTAACTCCTTGAAGTTTTTCATTATAAAAATATACATAGTAATGTAAATTGCATATATTATGGCACAAATTATTTCGTCCATACTTCCTAGGTGACCAAATATCCAAACGTTGTGCATTGCAAGATACCATACTAATAACATTAGTAAGATACATCCATATCCATATATACAAGAAAGAAATGAAATATTTTTGTTTTTACCAATTTTAGAAAATTTTTCTGGAGCTATACCCTGGCCACGGCAAGACATCGTATACATACCGCGGCAACAACCCATTGTAACACCATTAACAGTTCCAAGGCATGAAATCATAATAAAGAAAGTAAAGATTGAACCACCGATTGTTCCAAACATTTTTTGGAAAGCCACAATTGGTGCCTTTTCATCTTGAATTATATTTGCTTCATTACCTAGGATTGCAGAAAGTGAAACATAATAAACAATATAAAAAACTAAAATTGCAATCGTACCACCAACTAATGCCTTGGGTAAGTTTTTCTTGCTATCTTTTAACTCTGCATTAATGGCAGTTGCGCAAACCCATCCTTCATATGCAAAGGCAGTTTTTTTAACAGCTTCTCCAAAATTCAATTCATATCCCTCTGCATTATTTTTAAATGCATTAATAATACCATAGTCATTACCTACTATTAAAGATGCAAATAAGCCACCTATAGCAATTAATAAAATCGGTATTAATTTAACTACGGTTGCGGAAATCTGAAATCTTGAAGCAATAATTGGTGATAAGTAGTTCATTATAACAACCAAAGTAATAATTCCAAATGCAAATAAAAAGTTTTGCCAATCAGTTAGGCCGATATTTAAGCCAATCATCTTAAAAAAATAAGATCCCGCAAATAATGCAACAATTGAGGCAACGATTGGATAATAGAATGAAGTGATCATCCAAGCTAAGCTATATCCTATTTTTTCATTACTAGCTACTTCAACATAATCAACAACCCCATTATATTTTGTTACTTTTGTTGCAAATACTGCAAAACAAAAACTTGATGTTATCATAATTAAACCACCAATAAACCAGGCCAAAATTGATAGTTTTAAATTCCCTCCTGCAAGTTTTAGTACTCCTCCTGCTTTTAAAAAAACACCTGAACCAATTACGATACCTACAACCATCGCAATGCCAGTCCAAATGCCATACTGTTTCTTAATTTCTGTCATAAATCCTCCAAATTGATAAACAATTTATATTATTTTATCATAATTTGGTCTTTTATGCAAACTTAACATTAATTTATTTTAGAATAATACCCAATAATAAAAAAGTGGTTTCAAAACCACTTTTTTAATCATTAAAGCTTGCTTCCACAGTTATTGCAATACTTACTATCTATTGGACAATTAGCACCACAATTAGGGCATACAGTATATAATGGCTTACCACAATTTTTACAGTATTTGCTATTTTTATCATTACTAGTTCCACAACTACATACAATAGAGTTTGTATTATTTCCAGAGTCATCTTTTACGGCATCAACCACATTTTTGATATATTTTAAAATTTCACCTTTAAAACCTAATGTGAATAAATTAATACCAATTCCTAAAAAAGGAATACCTATAAAGCAAAAATAGAATAATTTAGGAGCTTCCATATTGTTGAATCCTTTGAAGAAACTTACCATACCAATAATTACACATACTAAACCAATTATTGAAAAACTTATCCCTAGTATTTTAAATAATTTTTTATTTTTAAGATGCTTATCGTTCATTTTGTTTTCCTTTCATAGCCTATTTGACATTATTATAGCATATATTTAAAAAAATTCAAAATATATTATTTATTAATTTATTTTTTTTACTTTTTTATCATTTTTACAAATGTATTTTACTATTCCTATTGTAAGAATAATCACAGCAAAACTCCAAGCTAACGGATCAGCAAAAGTCAATCCAAAAATTGCTTTATTGTTAGCATCTACCGAAATTGGACCATTATTTAATATTGGTGGTAAAATTAAACAAATTGCTGTTCTAGCAATTAATTCAGCTATCCCCGCAAGCAATGGATATAAAGATTTACCTATACCTTGCAATGAATTTCTAAAAACAAATAGCGTTCCAAGAATGAAGTATAATGATAAATCACAATATAAATAAGTATTACCATAATATATTGTCATTTCATTTATCTTTTCAGCAGAATAAAATATTTGCATATAAAAACCATTAATTGTTAGTAATAAACCGATTCCACCAAATACAATATATTCGATAAACGAAATTAATAGAGCTTGCGCAACACCTTTCTTTATTCTTTCTGTTTTAGCAGCACCATAGTTTTGTCCACAATATGATAACATTGCGGTACCTAAAGCATTGAATGGACACATTAGAAAACTATTTAGTTTAGATGCTGCACCAAATCCATTTTGGGCATATGATCTAATAACTTCATTATCTAGGGTAGTATCAAATTTAATAATAACTGCTTGCATTACTATTAATCCTATTGCTAAAATGGAAAATTGAAGTGCTAAAGGAATTCCTAATTTTAAGTGGTTTAAAGTAAATCTAAAATCAGTTTTAAAATGTTCTTTCTTCAATCTATAATTTGGATATCTAAGGTACGTATAAATAAAACAACCTATTGCGGAAATCACTTGAGCTATTACTGTTGCAACTGCAGCACCAACTACACCCCATTTAAAGATTGCAATAAATATTAAGTCCAAAATAATATTTAGAATAGTTGACAGTATCAAAAATATTAATGGTACAAAAGAATCACCAATACTTCTTAAAAAAGAACAAATTAAATTATAAAACATTTGCGCTGTTGTTCCAATGAAAATAATCATTACATAAGTATATGCTGATGAGAATATTTCATTTTGTACTAAATTGTTAGATTCAGTTAAACCAATCATTGATAACATTGGTTTAGCCATCAAACAAGCAATAATGGTTAATAAAACGCTTATATATAATGATAGCTTTATTTGAATTGCAAAGGATTTTTTTACTCCTTCTTCATCTTTTTGTCCAACTTTATTTGAAGTAACTACTGAAAAACCAGCTGTACAACCAAAAGCAAATTGTAATACAATGAAAACAATATTACTTGTATTATTTACTCCCGCTACTTGATTAACATTTAAATATTTTCCACAGATTGAGGCATCGGCAATGCTATATATTTGTTGAAATAAATAACTTATTAGAATGGGTATTGAAAACCATATTATTACTTTCCAAATAGTACCTTTAGTAAGATCTACTTGTTCAAAAAGTTTTTTTATTTTATTCATATTAACCTCACTTGAAATTTACAAGATATTTTAATATTTTTTTGTAAATTTGTAAACTAAAATTTCTTTGCTTTTACGTGAACACGTTTTCAAGATTGTGAAAAAAAGTAGTTATCAATGATAACTACTTTATAAAGACTATTTATCTAGAGTAGGTCCTGCTTTTACTAAAGATTTACCAGCTGGGTTAACTTCATATTTAGCAAAGTTCTTAACGAATCTACTTGCTAAATCTTTAGCTTTTTCTTCCCATACACTTGCATCTGCATAAGTATCACGAGGATCTAAAATCTTAGAATCAACTCCTGGAAGAGCTGTAGGTACTTCAAAGTTGAAGTGAGGAATCATCTTTGTTGGAGCATTCAAAATATCACCATTTAAGATAGCATCAATGATACCACGTGTATCACGGATTGAAATACGTTTACCTGTACCATTCCATCCAGTGTTAACAAGGTATGCTTTAGCACAACTCATCTTCATCTTCTTAACTAATTCTTCTGCATATTTGGTAGGATGTAATTCAAGGAATGCTTGTCCGAAGCATGCAGAGAATGTTGGAGTAGGTTCAGTAATACCACGTTCAGTACCTGCTAATTTTGCAGTGAAACCTGATAAGAAGTAATATTGAGTTTGTTCAGGTGTTAAAATTGATACTGGAGGAAGAACTCCAAATGCATCTGCAGATAAGAAGATTACGTTCTTTGCTGCAGGAGCTGATGAAATAGGGCGAACGATATTTTTAATGTGATCAATTGGATATGATACACGAGTATTTTCTGTTACGCTCTTATCAGCAAAATCAATTTTTCCATTTGCATCAAGTGTTACATTTTCAAGTAATGCATTACGTTTAATTGCATTGTAGATATCTGGTTCAGATTCTTTATCAAGGTTGATAACCTTTGCATAGCATCCACCTTCAAAGTTGAATACACCATTGTCATCCCATCCATGTTCATCATCACCGATTAGTAAACGTTTAGGATCAGTAGATAATGTAGTTTTACCAGTTCCTGAAAGACCAAAGAAAATAGCAGTGTTTTTGCCTTCCATATCAGTATTAGCAGAGCAATGCATTGAAGCGATACCTTTTAGTGGTAAATAGTAGTTCATCATTGAGAACATACCTTTCTTCATTTCTCCACCATACCATGTATTGATAATTACTTGTTCACGGCTTGTAATATTGAACATTACGCAAGTTTCAGAATTTAATCCTAATTCTTTATAATTTTCTACTCTTGCTTTAGAAGCATTGTAAACGATGAAGTCTGGTTCAAAGTTTGCAAGTTCTTCTTCAGTAGGTTTAATAAACATGTTTCTAATAAAGTGTGCTTGCCATGCAACTTCAACGATAAAACGTACAGCCATACGAGTATCTTTGTTTGCACCACAGAAAGCATCAACAACAAATAAACGTTTATTAGATAATTCTTTTAATGCAAGTTTTTTAACTTCTGCCCAAGTAGCTTCTGTTGCAGGATGGTTATCATTTTTATATTCATCTGAAGTCCACCATACAGTGTCTTTAGAGTTTTCATCAACAACAATATATTTGTCCTTAGGAGAACGACCAGTGTAGATACCTGTCATTACATTAACAGCACCTAATTCACTAACTTGTCCTTTTTCGTAGCCTTCAAGAGTTGGTTTAGTTTCTTCTTCAAAAAGCATTTCATAAGATGGATTATAGACTATTTCTTTAACGCCATTAATTCCATATTTTGTTAAATCGATATTTTTCATTAATTCCTCCTGTTAAAGTTATAAATTTGCTTTCAATTATTTATAACCTTATTTACTAATATATTTTATCACGAATTTAAAAATTTTTCAAATATTGCATTTTGTTTTTTTATGATAACGTTTTCAATTTTTTCGATAATGTAGAAAAAAATAAAAAAGCTATCAACATCACTATATAGTAACATTTACTAGCATATTTTTTGCATTATATAAACTTGTTGAGGGTCCATCCATGTTCCACCAATAAATTTATAGCTTTCCTATTACATCTAAAAAACATAAAAAAACAGTCTTGACACCTTTTATTTAAAGTATCAAGACTAATGTACTCTAATGGTGATTCGTACGGGATTCGAACCCGTGAATGCATGCGTG
>ULRW01080430.1_pt1 | contig 20564 bp, 18 predicted proteins | sample 1955581 | NCBI WGS metagenome assembly ULRW01 (sample SAMEA4835687, study PRJEB28245) | human gut metagenome | biome: gut microbiome; material: fecal sample | place: Denmark | collected 2008 | reverse complement strand
CCTCTGCTTTTCACTTTTCAGCTGCTTTTATTCAGTGGTTCCTTTACGGGGAGCTGTCGGTGAACGACAGTGAACAGACTGAGGGGGGAATGCTAAAACAGCTTAGCATCTCCGAGCCATTCCACTTTCGTCACGGCTATGCCGCGACACTTTCCCCGCACGCGGGGACAGCTTTTGGATAGTGGTAGCACCCAAAAGGCTCCCCGCACGGGGAGCTGGCACGGCGCAAGCCGTGACTGAGGGGTTGAGTTAAACAACAAAGCCACTATCCGCACTCACACAAAAAACAATCCCTCCCCCCCGCTAAAATTTTGCCAAAAATAATGCGATTATATATTGACAATAATTTTAACCACTGCTAAAATTAAATCCGGAAACGATACCGGAAACGTTGCCGGGTATGGTTCCACTGGTTGAAGAGCAGTAAGCACGGAAAAGAGATGTAAGGTATGGTTGCGCGCATGACGATAAAGGAGATAGCCCGGCTTTCAGGCGTGGGTGTCAGCACCGTATCGCGCGTACTGAACAAGCGGCCGGACGTGAACGAGGATACCCGCGGGCGCGTTATGGAAGTGATAGAGCGTTACGGCTACGAGCCGAACAGCAACGCAAAGCACCTGAAGCAGCTTTCAACCGACTGCGTGGCGGTAATAGTGCGCGGGCGGAACAACCTTTTCTTCTCCGGCATACTGGAGCTGCTGCAAAAGCGGATAGAGGCTGCAGGGCTCAGGTTTTTGCCCCATTATATAGACGAAAACGATGACGAAGCCGCGGCGGCACTGCGCGTATACGCGGAGCGCAAGGTGCGCGGGATAATATTCATGGGCGGATGCCATACGGATAACGGCGCAATGCTCAGCCGTCTGCCCATCCCCTGCGTATACTCAACCGTTAACGCGGCGGAAGGCTACGCGCCCAACGTATCAAGCGTGAGCGTGGACGATAGGCAGGGCGCGAAGAAAGCGATTGATTACCTTTTCGACTGCGGGCACGAGAACATGGTGATTCTCAGCGGCGAAACGCAGGGCTGCAACATGGCGCATCAAAGGTATTTGGGCGTGCTGGACAGCTTTAAGGAGCACGGCAAAACGCTTGAAAGCAGCCGCGTACTTGTTTCACCGTTCTCCTTCTCCTGCGCATATGAAAGGATAAAGGAGTACACAGGCCCCGACTATACGGCGATATTCGCCATGTCGGACACCATGGCCATAGGCGCGGCAAGGGCGCTTATGGATTCCGGCAAAAGGGTGCCGGAGGACGTATCGGTGATAGGATACGATGGAATTGAGCTTGCGCAGTATTATCACCCCGCGCTTGCCACCATGCGCCAGCCGCAGCAGGAGCTTGCGGACAGGAGCGTTGAGCTGCTGCTTGAAAGCATGGATACGGACTGCGCACCGAAGCACATTCAGCTTGAGACGGAGCTGATACAGGGCGCGAGCGTAAAGCATATAAGTTAAACACGGCATAAGGCGCAAAACGCGCTTTAGCATAAACAAGAACAAATTTATTTTAGGAGGAAACTACAATGAAGAAGGTTCTGGCTATCGTATTGATGCTGACCATGGTGCTTTCCGTGGTGGGTTGCCAGGCAAACGGCAATAACGACGTTAAGCCCACTCAGGCTCCCGAGGCGAGCGCCGTGCCCGCCACCAGCGAGCCGACCGCGGCTCCCGTGGACTCCACCGAACCCGCCGAGGCGAAGGGCTCCGTGTATTATCTCAACTTCAAGCCCGAGGCCGATGAGGGCTGGCAGGCGCTGGCTAAGGAATATACCGAGCTGACCGGCGTACCCGTGCAGGTTGTTACCGCCGCAAGCGGCACCTATGAGGAAACCCTCACCGCCGAAATGGACAAGAGCAGCATGCCTACCCTGTTCCAGTGCGGCAACGAAGCAAGCCTTGCCACTTGGGGCGACTATTGCCTGGATCTGAAGGACACCGATGTTTATAAGGAAATGAACACCGATGACTTCAACCTTTTCGGCGAGAACGGCGAAGTTTACTGCATCGCTTATTGCTATGAGTCCTATGGTCTTATAGTCAACAAGGCCCTGCTTGAAAAGGCCGGCCATCAGGTAAGCGAAATCACCAACTTTGAAACTCTTAAGGCTGTTGTTGAGGACATCACCGCCCGCAAGGACGAACTCGGCTTCTCCGCGTTCTCCAGCGCAGGTCTGGACAGCTCCTCCTCTTGGCGCTTCAGCGGCCATCTGACCAACCTGCCCCTGTTCTATGAGTTCCGTGACGACAACGTAACTTCCCAGCCCGCCACCGTTACCGGCAAGTATCTTGACAACTTCAAGAACATCTGGGATCTTTACATCAACAACAGCACCTGCGCGCCCAGCGATCTGCCCAGCAAGACCGCCGGCGATTCCGAGGCTGAATTTGCTCAGGGTAAGGCCGTGTTCTTCCAGAACGGTACCTGGGAATACAACACCCTGGTAAACGACCTTGGCATGAACAAGGACGATCTGACCATGATCCCCATCTACTGCGGTGTAGAGGGTGAAGAAAAGGCCGGCCTGTGCTCCGGCACCGAAAACTGCTGGGCCGTTAACAGCAAGGCCAGCGAGGATGATATCCAGGCTACTCTGGACTTCATGTACTGGGTAGTAACCAGCGAGAGCGGCACCAAGATGATGGCTGACGAGTTCGGCCCCTGCCCGTTCAAGAGCGCTGCCGAGCCCGAGAACGTGTTCTGCAAGGCCGCTGCGGATTACGCTGCCGCCGGCAACTACACCGTAACTTGGGACTTCACTTACACCCCCAACGTGGAAACCTGGCGTGACGGCATCGTTGCCGCTCTGACCCAGTACTCCGCCGGCACCGGCTCCTGGGACGATCTGGTAAACGCCTACGTCAACGGCTGGGCCGTACAGTATCAGAATCAGTAATCTAATCCATATCAACTTCTTTCTGGGCGGGCATTTGCCCGCCCAGTCCTGAACCGGAGGAAAATTTCATTTCTTCGGCTGAGGACTGGAAAAAGCGCACAAAATTATGTATAATCAAAAATAAGGCGGCTCGCCTTATTTCGCTTAATATAAAGGAGGTCTGTATGGAACAAAAAAAGCCGAAAAAGCGGCACAGTCTGGCCGTGAACGGCAATATGCTCAGCGGCACCATACGCAAATGGTTCCCGCTGTTTCTGTTGCCCACCGTGGCCGCGTTTGCAATCGGATTCGTGTACCCGTTCATAAAGGGCGTATACCTTTCCTTCTGCAATTTCAAAACCACCAGCAACGCAAAATTCGTTGGCCTTGATAACTATATAAAGGCCCTGAGCGATTCCTCCTTTATGCACTCGTTTTGGTTTACGGCGCTGTTCGCAATAGTGTCGCTTGTACTGATAAACGTTATTGCCTTCGCGGTGGCCTATGCACTTACCCGCGGCATAAAAGGTTCAAACATATTCCGCACCGTGTTCTTCATGCCTAATCTTATCGGCGGCATAGTGCTGGGCTATATTTGGTCCATGATATTCGACGGCATACTAAGCCGCTACGGCACCAGCATTCTGCTGGACAGCACGCTTGGCTTCTGGGGCTTGATAATACTTATGTGCTGGCAGCAGATAGGCTACATGATGATAATATACATCGCTGGGCTGCAAAGCGTGCCGGAGGAGCTGATAGAGGCCGCGAAGATAGACGGCGCAAACGGCTGGCAGACGCTTTTCCATGTCACCATACCCTGCGTTATGCCGTCCATAACAATATGCACGTTCCTTTCCCTTACGAACGGCTTCAAGCTGTTTGATCAGAACATGGCGCTAAACGGCGGCCAGCCCTTTGAGTTCCTTGCCGACGGCAACGTGATAAAGACCACGGAAATGCTGGCGCTGAACATATATAATACATTCTATCAAAACTCCAATTCCCGCGGCGTGGGCCAGGCAAAGGCGGTAATATTCTTCCTGCTGGTTGCCGCGCTTGGGCTTATTCAGCTTAACGCAACGCGCAAAAAGGAGGTGCAGCAGTAATGAACAGCTCCGTATTCAGAAACAGTAAAAAGAGCAAAACCTTCCTTACCATACTGTTTGCGGTAATAAGCATAATATACATTCTGCCGATAGTTACCGTGCTTATCAACTCCTTCAAGGCGAACGCATACATAAATACGGAAACGTTTGCCCTGCCAACGGAGGAATCCTACGTTGGGCTTGATAACTACATAAAGGGCATGAATTACGGCAACTACCCCTTCTTTAAGGCGGTTGGCTACAGCCTTGTTATAACCATATTCTCAACCGCGCTCATACTCATCTGCACGTCCATGGCCGCGTGGTACATAACCCGCGTGAACAGCCGCTTCTGCAAGCTGGTGTATCTCATGTGCGTGTTTTCGATGGTTGTGCCGTTCCAGATGGTCATGTTTACGCTCGCCAAAACGGCGGACAGCGTGCATATACCGTATTACAGCTTCCTGAGCCGCTCGCTTGAATCGGTCGGCCTTAACACGCCCTGGACAATACCCATAATTTACCTTGGCTTCGGCGCGGGGCTTGCGGTATTCATGTTCGCGGGGTTCGTAAAGTCATTGCCGGTGGAAATAGAAGAAGCGGCGGCCATAGACGGCTGCGGCCCGTTCCGCACGTTTTTCATGGTGGTGCTGCCCATGCTCAAGCCCACGCTGATAAGCGTTGGCGTGCTTGAAATAATGTGGATATGGAACGACTATCTGCTGCCGTATCTGGTGCTTGACCGCACGAAGTACATGACCATACCCATATTGATACAGTATCAAAAGGGCAGCTACGGCGCGGTGGATTTAGGCGTTACAATGGCGCTGATACTGCTGAGCATTGTGCCCATAATCATATTCTATCTCACCTGCCAGAGGCACATAATAAAGGGCGTTGCAGCCGGCGCGGTGAAGGGCTAAAAAGCATAATTAAGTTAAAAAAGGAGCGTGGATGCGCTCCTTTTTGTGTACAGTATAATGCCATGTACCGTACCCAAAAGGCTCCCCGGCCGGGGAGCTGGCTATGAGCGTTAGCGAATAGGCTGAGGGAGTTAAACAAACGAAGAGCTGCAAGCTTCTTTATAATTCTTTTTTGCCAAGGGGCCAGGGGAGATTTCGATTTCTCCCCTTAGGCCCCCTGGCGACCCCCGTAACCCCTTTGAAACGATCGCTCCGCGAGGGGTACGGCACTGTACACCGTGTTTGCACTGCACCAAAAGGCGCCACCATTCATGGGGGAGCTGCTGAGCGTAAGCGAAGCTGAGGGGGAACATCTCGCGGAACTCGGCATCCCCGAGCCGTTCCCCTTTCGGCACTTCGTGCCACTTTCCCCGTAAACGGGGACAGCTTTTGGCTAGAGTTTGCACCATACCAAAAGGCTCCCTCCTTGAGGGAGCTGGCTATGAGCGTTAGCGAATAGACTGAGGGAGTTAAAGTCCCCATGCATACATTCCTCCACCGATTGAAGTATATAATATATAATATTGCGGCGTAAATGTAAACTTTATATTGACATCGACATATTGACTATGTATAATCTGTATAATTAGTTGTCGGATAAGATGTCAAATGTGCATCTTATTGTCGGACAACTTATAAATTTTTTATTATACAATATCGGAGGTATCAGGCATGGAATCCACGTCGAAGCTGAGCAAAAAATACGGTCTATTTACGGCTATCTGCATGGTAGTAGGCATCGTTATAGGCTCGGGCGTATTCTTTAAGGCGCAGACCATATTGCAAAAGACCGACGGCGACCTTCCACTGGGCATACTGGCGTGGATAATCGGCGGCGTTATAATGCTGGTGTGCATACTGGCGTTCGCCATGATGGCGCAGAAATACATTAAGGTGAACGGCATAGTTGACTATGCCGAGGCCACGGTAGGCGGCAAGTACGGCTACTATGTGGGCTGGTTCATGAGCACCATTTATTACCCCACGCTCACCAGCGTTCTCAGCTGGCTCAGCGCGCGCTATACCCTTGTTTTCATCACGTCCTGCTGGCCCGATTTCCCGCTCATAATCCCCGCGGCCGAAGGCGGCTGCGTGATAGGGCCGGAGTGCATTGCGCTGATGATGTTCTATATGTGCTGCGCGTACTTCGTGAACGCAATCTCCCCCAAGCTTGCCGGCAAGATTCAGACTTCCACCACCGTGATAAAGCTTATACCTCTCGGGCTCATGGCTGTTGTTGGCATAATAGTCGGCCTTGTCAGCCCCACGCACATGCTGGTGAACAACTTTGCCGCGGCAAAGGATCTTCTTCCTGGCGATGCAAGCACAAGCTCCCTGCTGCTCAGCGCCGTTTGCGCAACGGCCTTTGCGTACGAAGGCTGGATAATTGCAACCAGCATAAATTCCGAACTGAAGGACGCCAAGCGCAACCTGCCTAAGGCGCTCGTAATCGGCGGCATAATCATAATTTCAGTATACATTGCGTACTACGTGGGCGTTGCTGGCGGCGCAACGGTAGAAACCCTTATGGCGGACGGCGCAACCACCGCCTTCACCAACATATTCGGCAACGTGCTTGGCAACATACTTAACCTGTTCATAGCCATTTCCTGCATAGGCACCATGAACGGCCTTATGCTGGGCTGCACGCGCGGCATGTACGCGCTGGCTGTGCGCGGAGAAGGCCCCCGTCCGGAGGTGTTTGCCCAGGTTGACCCCGAAACCAACATGCCTAACAACGCTTCCATATTCGCGCTGCTTATTACCGGCTTCTGGGGCATGTATTTCTATCTTGCCTGCCTTGCGGGAACGTGGAGCGGCCCCTTCGTGTTCGATTCCTCGGAACTGCCCATAATCACCATATATCTTCTCTATATCCCCATTTTCATAGCATGGATGAAGAAGGAGAAGGACGAAAAGGCATTCCGTCGCTTCGTACTGCCTGCGCTTGGCATAATATGCAGCCTGTTCATGGTGTATGCCTGCATAGTAGGCCACGGCATGGAGAACGTGTGGTATTTGATAGTATTCGCGGCATTCATGTTCGCAGGCTGGCTGCTGAACCGCAAGAATAAGAAAAACAAACTCAACTGATAACCAATCGCTTTGCCATTAGCGAAACAAAAAGCCCCGGCGGGAATCCCTGCCGGGGTAGTTTTTTACTCTCTGTTTACGAACACATCGTCAAGCTCAAGCGGGTCAACGTAGCCGCAGCCGGGGTCGAACGCCTCCTGCAATTCGTGGCTGACTACCGTATATACGTTGCCGTCGGGATAGATGAATTTCACTGTGTACCCACCGCCGTCGGACGGGTCGCATTCGTATTTGTATATATCCTTGCCGTCCGTTATGGTTTGCTCCGCCTTGTCCACAGTGTACGTAACGCCCTTTGAATAAACGGTGTATACCTGACTGGCTTTGCACCCCGCAAAAAGCAATATCGCCGCGAATATCAGGGCGAATATTGCCGTTGTCCGTTTCATGGTGGATTTACCTCCTTAAGCTATCAGCATTATAACGCCTATCACTACGGCAATACCGCCGCCTATGCGGCTGAGGGTTATTGCCGCGTCGCTCGGCTCGGCGTCCTTAAAGCGCCAGCCGTAGCTAAGATACCAGCTTGCCTTGGGCGCGGCAAGATTGAATATGCCAACGCCGCAAAGCAGCAGCGCCACAAACGGATGATTGCTGCCGGAGGAAGCTGCTCTTTCCGTCTCACGCGGGGAGGCGAGCGCATAGCACAGGGAAAGCGGGTCGGTATAGCCGCTGTTGTAATCATAGTCCGCGCTTACCGATCCCGCGCTCAAGCCGCCGGCACCGCTGCTGTTCGCAGACTGTATGCCCGCGCTGTATACGTTCCCGTCGGGATAGGTGAAGCTCACTCTGCTGCCCGACGCGGCGTATTCGTAGCCGTAGGTGTATGTTCCGTCCGATATGGTGCGGCCTTCCGTATCTATGGTATACGGCGCGCCGTATGAATAAACCGTGTATACTGCGGGCAAGGGTTCTTTTTTGCACCCCGCAAGCAGCATTGCCGCCGCAAGTATCAGGGCGAATATTGCCATTGTTCTTTTCACGTCAATGTCCTCCTTATTCTTTTTGCGCCCGCATTGCCGCCTGCACGGTGTGCATCAGCAGCACGGCGGTTGTAAGCGCGCCCACGCCGCCCGGCACGGGGGTATACGCCGCGGCCTTTTGGCAGGCCTCGGCGGCAATGTCGCCGCAAAGCTTGCCGTCAACGGTGTTTATGCCAACGTCTATAAGTATGCTGCGCTCCGCAACCATGTCCGCCGTTATCATCTCCGGCTTTCCCACGCTGGCTATAATTATGTCTGCATTCAGCGTATGCGCGGCAAGGTTCCGCGTCGCTGTGTGGCAAACGGTGACCGTTGCGTTTTTGCTGAGCAGCAGCAGCCCAAGCGGCTTGCCCACAACATTGCTGCGGCCTATTATGCATACGTTTTTGCCGCCGATGGCTATTTTATAATGCTCAATAAGCCTTATCACGGCCTCCGCCGTGCATGGGGCGAAGCAGTCCCGCCCGCCCATAAGCAGCCCCGCGCTCAGCGGGTTTGCACCGTCCGCGTCCTTTTCGGCCGGTATCAGCGTGCGCAGCCTGTCCGCGTCAAGGTGCTTAGGCAGGGGCATAAATAGCAATATGCCGTGCACGGAATCGTCCGCGGCAAGCTTCGCTATGGCTTCCTCGGCTTCTTCCTGCGTGCTGTCCGCGCTCAGGCAAATGCTTTCCACCTTTGCGCCCGCCGCGTCAAAGCGCTTCCTTATGCCGCGCTCGTATGCCGCGTCCGCCGCGTCGTCGCCTATGCGCACAACGCCAAGGCACGGCACTATGCCGCGCTCGATAAGCTCGGCTGTCTGCCGCATTGCATCTGTGCATATCGCATTTGCCGCTTCCGCCCCGCGAAGCTCCCTCATATGTTATTCCTCCGTTTGTTTCAATATGGCCGCATATATATCGCCGCCCATGCTTTCGCATTCGGCAAGTATCTTTTCGCCTTTGGCGCGTATCTCCTGTGCCTTTTCCGCGTCCGCAATGCCGCCAAGGTTAATAAGTATGTTCAGCCATGCGCCGCGTGCGCAGCTTACCAGGTTCAGCGCCGCAACGCCAATATCGCTTGCGCAGTTGGTGTTGCTTTTGCCTATAAGCATCTTCGCAAGCTCCAGCCCGTCGTGCGCGCGGTGCAGCGTATCGAGCGGAACCATTGTCGCGCCGAGCGTAGCTTCCGCAATGGCGGCCTTGCGCGCGGCCTTATCCTCGTCCGTGTCCTTCGGCAGCTTGAACGCGGCGGAAACGCGGTTGAACGCCTCCGTATCCTCGTCTATCAGCGCGCACATGCGCTCGGACAGCGTCCGTGCCTGCTCGTAAACGTCGCGGCACAGCTCCTGATGCTCCTCGTATTTCTTTTTGCCGAGCGTCAGCGCCGCAACCATTGCGCACAGCCCCGCTCCCTGCGCGCCGCAAAGGGCGCTTGCGCTGCCGCCGCCGGGCGCGGGCGCGTCGCTTGCAAGCAGGTCTATATAATCGTTAATCTTCATTTCGCTAAGCATAAATGTCCTCTCCTTCGGCACAAGGCCTTATCAGATTATTATATATTATTTTTGACTATCGCGCCATTCTTAATTACCGTGCCCGCAAGATTGCTGCCCATGCGGTAGCACAGCATCTCCATATCCTCTGCGTTCCATATAACCATGTCCGCCTGCTTGCCGGGCTCTATCGTGCCGCTGCTCTGAGCGCGGTTCACGGCGCACGCGGCGTTTATGGTAACGGAAGAAAGTATCTCCTCCGGCGTCATGCGGTATTTAAGATACGCCATTGTCATGCAAAGGCCAATGTTGAGCGAAGGGCAGCTGCCGGGGTTGAAGTCCGTGGCCACCGCAACGGGTATGCCGTGGGCTATCATATCCCGTGCGCGCGCAAAGGATTTGTTCAGATAAAGCGAGGTGCAGGGCAAAAGCGCCGCTATGACCCCGCCGCGGGCTAAGGCCTCCATGCCGCGCTCGCCTGTGGCAATAAGATGCTCCGCGCTGACCGCGCCAAGCTCGCCCGCAAGCTGACTGCCGCCAAGCTCGTCTATCTCGTCGGCGTGTATTTTCAGCCCAAAGCCCATCTCCCGCGCGGCGGTGAGCAGCCTTCGGCTTTCTTCCACGCCGAACACACCCGTTTCAAGGAACACGTCGCAGAATTCCGCCAATCCTTGGCGCTTTATTTCGGGCAGCATATCGCTTATTATAAAGTCTATATATTCGCCGCTCCTGAGCGCGTATTCTTCGGGTATGGCGTGCGCGCCAAGGTACGTAGCCACAGCATCCATCGGATGGACTTCATTCAGCCTTTTTATGACCCTAAGCTGCTTCAGCTCCGTTTCCTTATCCAGCCCATAGCCGCTTTTCAGCTCAGCGGTCGTAACGCCCTGCGCCATCAGCTCGTCAAGGAAGGCGCGGCTCTTTTCAAAAAGCTCCTCCTTGCTTGCCTTTCGCGTTGCGCGCACGGTGGAAAGTATGCCGCCGCCGGCGCGCAGTATGTCCAAATATCCCGCGCCCTTGAGCTTGAGCGGAATTTCATTCTGCCGCCAGCCGCCGAACACAAGGTGGGTATGCGCGTCTATAAGCCCGGGCGTAACAAGGCGGCCCTGCGCGTCTATGGTTTGCGTATCCGCGCCCACCTCGGGCAGGGCGCCGTTTTCGTACACGGCCTTTATAACGCCGCCATCGCAAAGCACGGCGGCATTATGATATTTCCTGTTTTCGCCCTGGGCAGCCCCCGCGTGGGGGAAGCTGCCCAAAGGGGTTTGCAGCGTGCCTATGTTATAAATAAGTGTAGGCATGGTCGCTCCTTTTTTACTGAATGTAGTTTTCAAGCACCTGCTTATCCGCATTGAAGTTTTCTATTTGCAGATAATATTCCGCGCAGTCCACCAGCGCGCGCATGGGCGTAAGGCCGATTATCTCCGTGCCTATAACATGCACGCCGTAACGCGCCGCCTCAAAGCGAACCATTTCAAGCACGCGGTAAAGCGGGGTGCGGCTGAAATCGGTCATGTTTATTGAAACCTGGGCAATGTTCCTATCCTCAAGCATTATGCCCAGCGCCTTAACGCAATCAAGCCCGCCGGAGGAGCGGCGGATTATCTTCGCAATTCTGCTTGCAACGGATACATCGCTTGTTGAAAGGTTTATATTGAACGCAACAAGCGGCATGCGGCAGCCGACCGCAACCACGCCCGCGGTGGGGTTGATGCGCCTGCCGCCGAAGTCCGGCGCCCATTCGTCCTGCTGTACCTTTTCCGCCATGCCCTCAAACTGACCCTTGCGTATTGCGGCAAGGTTGGTGCGGTTGGGTGCGGAGGCGCTGTCCTCATAAAGGAAAACGGGAATGTCCGCCTCAATGCAAACGCGCTCGCCCAGCTTTTTGGAAAGCTCAACGGTTTCTTCCTTGCTTATGCCGCGAATGGGGATAAGCGGAATAACGTCCACCGCGCCCATGCGGGGATGCTCGCCCGTGTGCTTTGTCAGGTCAATAAGCTCCGCCGCCTTTTTAGCAAGCTTCACCGCCGCGTCAACAACGGCCGCCGGTTCGCCCATGAAGGTTATTACGGAGCGGTTGTGGCTTTCGTCGCTTGAATAATCAAGCAGCATTACGTTTGGCGTGGAGCGGATCTCGTTCACCACGGCCTCTATAACGTCCTTCCTTCTGCCTTCGCTTATATTGGGTACGCATTCAACTATTCTTTCCATTGTTTTGCTGTCCTTTCGGGTTTATTTGTTCATTTTATCGGCAACGGCCTTTTCGATTATGCCGTCGTTAACAATATAGGGTATTGTTATATGGCCTTCGTTCGCGCGGCGGGAATTGTAATCCATTGCCGTTTCCATGCCGTGCGCATTGCGCGCCCAGCTCCGCCTTGCAACGCCGCCCATAACGTCCCAGCTCATGGCGGAGCGTATTATGCCATCCACCCTTTCGCTGCCGTCCAGCACCAGTCCGAAGCCGCCGTTTATGGCCTTGCCTATGCCCACGCCGCCGCCGTTATGCAGCGCGCAAAGGCTCATGCCGCGCGCGGCGTTGCCCGCAAAGCACTGCACCGCCATATCCGCCATAACGTTTGAACCGTCCTTAATATTGCTGGTTTCGCGGAAGGGGGAATCGGTGCCGGAAACGTCGTGATGGTCGCGCCCGAGCATTACGGGGCCTATTTCGCTGTTTCTCACCATTTCGTTGAATTTAAGCGCAATGCGCATCCTGCCAAGCTCATCCTGATAAAGTATCCTTGCCTGCGTGCCCACAACAAGCCTGTTCTTCTTCGCATCGCGTATCCAAATATAGTTGTCCCTATCCTGGAAACGGCGGTTGGGGTCAATGCAGCTCATCGCCGCGGCGTCGGTTTTGTCAAGGTCGCTCGCCTTGCCGGAAAGGCAAACCCAGCGGAAAGGCCCGTAGCCGTAATCGAAAAGCTCCGGCCCCATTATATCCTCAACGTAGGAGGGGAATATGAAGCCGTCCTTTTCGTCGTAGCCGTTTTTGGATATTTCCTTAACGCCGCTGTCGTACACGGCCTTCATGAAGCTGTTGCCGTAATCGAAGAAATACGTTCCGCGCGCGCACAGCGCCTGTATTGCATGGAAATGGCGGTGCAGCGATTCGTTCACAAGCTCAACGAACCTTTCCCTGTCCGTATGCAGCATTTCCGTGCGCTGCTCAAACGTGAGCGCAACGGGGCAGTAGCCGCCCTCATAGGCATTGTGGCAGGAGGTTTGGTCGCTCAAAAGGTCAATGTGTATATTGTTCTTCACGGCGTATTCAAGCAAATCCACTATGTTGCCGTGGTATGCTATGGAAAGCCCCTGCTGCGCCTCAAGCGCGGCTTTCGCCCATGCGAACACCTCGTCAAGGTTTCCGCTTACCTTATCCACCCAGCCCTGGTCAAGCCTTGTCTTTATGCGGCTGTAATCAACCTCCGCAAATACGCCCACGGCGTTTGCTATGTTCGCCGCCTTTGGCTGCGCGCCGCTCATGCCGCCAAGGCCGCTGGATACGAACATATGCCCGTGCAGATCGTCCGTTTCCGCAATGCCCAGGAATTTGCGCCCCGCGCCGAGTATTGTATTGAACGTGCCGTGAACTATGCCCTGCGGGCCTATGTACATCCAGCCGCCGGCGGTCATCTGCCCGTAATTGGCAACGCCCATTTCCTCGGCCACTTCCCAGTCGTGCGCATTATCGAACATGCCCACCATAAGCGCGTTTGTTATTATTACGCGCGGCGCCTCCGGACGGGAGGGGAACAGCCCCAGCGGATGGCCGGATTCCACAACAAGCGTTTGGTTTTCGGTAAGCTGCTCAAGGTATTTCTTTATAAGCCTATACTGGAGCCAATTCTGGCAAACGCTGCCCGTTTCGCCGTATGTTACAAGCTCATAGGGATAAAGGGCTATTTCAAAATCAAGGTTATTGTCCATCATCACCTGGAACGCCCTGCCCTCTATGCAGTTGCCCTTGTATTCGTCTATGGGTTTACCGTAGATGCGTCCTTCCGGGCGGAAGCGGTACGCGTAAATGCGCCCGCGGGTAACGAGCTCCTCCATAAATTCGGGCGCAAGCTCCGCGTGCAGCTCCTCCGGAACGTATCTCAGCGCGTTCCTCAGCGAGGTTTCGGCCTGCGCCTTTGTAAGGCGGAAGCCCCTATCCGGCGCGCGGCGTATGCCTTCAACAAATTTCGGGTATTCCGGCAGGGCATTGTCCAGCCTTATGGTCATTGCGTTCTTTATTGCTGTGTTGTCCATTTTACTTCCTCCTGTTTATTATCAGTTAAGTTCGCCGCATACGCTTTGGGCCGCGCGCACAATGTCGCCCCCGCGCACCAGCCTTTCAACCGCGTTAAGCCGCGGATACATCACAACATCGTCCTCTATCGGCTCCACAACCCTGCGCATTTCGTCCCAAACGGCCTTTGTTGCGGGCGCAAGCTTTGCTTCGCCCCTTATATGCAGCGCCTGAAACGCCGCAAACAGCTCAATGGCTATAACCTTTTCGGCATTGTCCAGTATCATGCCCGCCTTGCGCGCGGCGGTGGTTCCCATGCTTACATGGTCCTCCTGATTGGCGCTTGAGGGAATTGAATCAACGCTTGCGGGATGCGCATAAACCTTGTTTTCGCTCACCATGCTTGCGGCGGAATACTGCGCAATCATAAAGCCGGAATTGAGGCCGCCGTTTTGGGTAAGGAATGCGGGCAGGCCGTTTGAAAGCTGCGGGTTGACCATGCGCTCAAGCCTTCTTTCCGATACGTTTGCGTATTCGCTCAGCGCAATGCCGAGAAAATCGAACGCAAGCGCCATGGGCTGGCCGTGGAAGTTGCCGCCGGATATGGCGTCGTCATCATCGGGGAAAATTATCGGGTTATCGGTAACGGCATTTATTTCCCGGGAAACTGCCGCGCGGACGTATTCTATCGCGTCGCGGCTTGCGCCGTGTATCTGCGGCACGCAGCGGATCGAGTATGCGTCCTGAACCTTGCCCTGCTGCACGGCGGCGCAAAGGCCGCTGCCGTCTATCAGCTTCCTTATGTTTGCGGCGCAGTCCATCTGCCCCCCGTGCCCGCGCAGCTCATGCACCTTCGCGTCGAACGCCTTGGTTATGCCAAGCTGTGCCTCCGTTGTCATTGCGGCGGCTATATCGGCGGTTTTTGCAAGCTGCATCGCGCCGTAAAGCGCATGCAGCCCCGCGCTTGTCATAACCTGCGTGCCGTTTATCAGCGCAAGCCCTTCCTTCGCGGCAAGCTCCACCGTGGGTATGCCCGCCCGCGCCATGGCGTCCGCGCCGCTCATGCGTTCGCCGTTATACACGGCCTCGCCCTCGCCTATCATAACCAGCACCATGTGCGCAAGGGGCGCAAGGTCTCCGCTCGCGCCAAGGCTGCCCTTTTGCGGTATTATGGGATGCACGCGCGCGTTGAGCATGGCTATAAGCGTTTCAACCGTGCTTCTGCGTATGCCCGAATTGCCGCGACAGAGCGCGTTGCACCTTAAAAGCATTATGCCGCGCGTAATATCCTCGGCAAACGGTTCGCCCATGCCGCATGCGTGGGACACTATAAGGTTCCTTTGCAGCGTTGCCGTATCGCGGATGGAGATATACTTATCCTGAAATTTGCCAAAGCCCGTAGTAAGGCCGTATATCGCCGCGCCGCTCGCCACCTTTTCTTCAACGTAGGCGCGGGCCTTATCCATAGGCGCCTTGGCCTCCTCCGCTATTTTTACTTCCTCGTAACCCCGCGTGACCCTTATAACCTGCTCTATGGTAAGGTCGCGCCCGTTCAGGCTTATCATAATAAAAACACCCCTTTCAAATATCTATGTTCCGGTTGAAATGCTGCGTACAAATTGGTATATTATAATTATAGGATATAGGCACAGATATAGCAATTTATGCGGCGAATAATGTACCAATACGGTTTGCACAGTACTCCGCAGCATGGATTGGTACTGCGCCGCGCGGCGGATAGTGTACCACTTTGGGAGGGAACATGATAACGATAGACTTTTCGCAAAAAACGCCAATATATAAGCAGCTTGTGGAGCAGCTTACGCGCATGATAAAGAGCGGGGAATTAAAGCCCGGGGACAGGCTGCCCACGGAGCGGGACTTGGCCGAAACGCTGTGCATAGCGCGCGGCACGGTGAAAAAGGCTTATAAGGAGCTGAGCGACAACAACATAATAGAAGTGATACACGGCAGCGGCAGCTATGTTTATAACGAGCGCGAAACAATAGACCTTGACGCGCGAAGGAAGGCCGCGGAGCTGATGGAGCAAACATACGACCGTATGGCGGCGATGGGCCTGAGCCACAAGGAAATTGGCACGCTGCTGCATATTGCCCTTGCCAAAAAAGCGCCGCCCGAAAGCTACGCCCGCATAGCGGTAATAGACTGCAATCCGGAATCGCTTTCCGTATTCAAGCGGCAGCTAAGCTATATTCCCGGCATAGTTGTATCCTCCTTCTTTGTGGATACCATAATTATGGACGACGACGCGGACGAGCTTATGAATGATTATGATTTGGTGCTCACTACCGTTACCCATTACGATACCGTTGCAAAAAGCCTTACGCGCAACCGCGAAAAGCTGATGGCAGCGGACGTATCGTTAAGCCGCAAAACGGTCGTGAGCCTTTGCGCCCTGCCGCACGATTGCACCATAGGCATACTGTGCCAAAGCAACAAATTTGCCAACCTTATTGCCGAGCAGGTGGAGATATTCACCTCCCACCGCAAGGCCCCGCCCGTGTGCTTCGATACCGATCCAAAGGCCATGCGCCGCTTCATGCGCCGCTTCCGCGCCGTTATAGCCGCGCCGGACAGCCCGCTTTTCGATGCCAACCAAACGGGCAGCCTGCTTGACGAATACACGGCTGCCCAAAATCAGGTGATAGTATTTGATTATCTCATAGACCGCGGCTCCCTGCTGCACATAGAGGAGCAGATAGACCGCATAATAGGGGATAAGGCGAGGTAAGGGGGGGCATCGAGGCTGCTCTTGTTTACGTCAACCCCTCAGTCACGGCTAACGCCGTGCCAGCTCCCCGTTCGGGGAGCCTTTTGGGTGCTACCACTAACCAAAAGCTTTCCCCGTTTACGGGGAAAGTGGATGCGAATGCAATGAGCAGACGAAAGGGGGAACGACTCAAAGCTGCCAAGTGCCGCGAGCTGTTCCCCCTCAGCTTCGCTTACGCTTATGTGCCAAGATATATGAGTTAACGCTCTGGTTGGAACAAGGTCGCCTTACTCACTGTCGTTCGTAATTCTCCCTGTTCCTGCCCGTTCTCCGTTTCGCTTACTCGTCCACAGGACGCGCTCAACTCCGAACCTCCCCTACTGCGCTATCTTCGGCGCTTCCATGCGCACATAGTTCACGAACTTCTGCTCTATGGCCGTAAGCGCAGTGTCCTTACGCCAGGCGATGTATATGGTGCGGAAGGCCTTCTTTCTGTCCAAATCGAATGAGAGCACCTTGCCGGAAACAACCTCCTCCTGCGCCGCAAGATAGGATATAACGCTCACGCCCATGCCCTGCACAACGCCGGCCTTTATGGCCTCCGGATTATCCATGCGGGCGACTATCCTCAGTGCGGACGTATCCACCCCGCAGGATGTAAAGTATGCCTCCACCGATTGCTGCGTGCCGCTGCTTTCCTCCCGCGCTATCATCGGCTCGTTTATAAGCTGTATGCCCGTTGCGCCCTGCTGCTTGAGCATGCGGAAGCGGGGGGAATTTTCGCTTATCATAACCAGCATGTCCTGCGCCACGGGATAGCTTGTAAAGCGCCGCGAATCGGGCTGCGCGCCCATAAGGCCTATGCGCACCTCGCCCTTTTCAAGCATCATGCGCACGGCGTCGCTGTCCCCGCGCCTTAGCGCAAAGCGGGCGGCGTTGTTCCTTTTAAGGAAGCCGGACATAAGCTTGGGCAAAAGCTGCTGCGCCGGCACGGTGGACGTGGCTATGCTAAGCGTTGCCGCGTCGCTGCTTTCGCGCATGCTTTCAAGCGCCTCGCACCGGTTGAGTATCTCCTTGGCGGCGGCATATACCCGCCTGCCCGTTTCGGTAAGCTCCAGCTTTCTGCGCGCGCCGCGCAGTATAAGCTGGCTGTCCAGCTCTTGCTCCAGGCTTTGTATATGCGTGCTGACGGTGGACTGTGTCAGGTGCAGCTTATCTGCCGCCCTTGTAAAGCTGGCGCACTCCGCCGTTACCACAAACGTTTCAAGCTGCCTCAGGCTTATTTCAAGCATTATGTTTCTCCTTACAGCGATATAATAAATCTATTTTTGCGATGATAACCGCCCATACGGGCATTTTGGCGATGACCACCGCATTTATCAATGTGACATTTGCGCCGTCGTATGCTATGCTTTAAGCACAGAATTAAGGAGACGCTTAAAATGGATACCGTTTATCTTGATAATGCCGCAACCTCCTTCCCAAAGCCCACCGGCATGAGCGCGCGCATGAAGGATTATATGGACAATATCGGCGCAACCATCAACCGCTCCGTTTATGCATCGGCTGCGGATGCGGGGCTTGTTGCGCTCAGCCTCAGGGAACGCGCAAAGCGGCTTTTCAACTTCAATGAAAAGGCTACGCACGTAATAATCACCCCCGGCGCAACGGCGGGGCTTAATTTCATAATAAAGGGCCTGCTGCGCGCGGGCGAGCATTGCATAGTATCCAGCATGGAGCACAACGCCGTTATGCGCCCGCTTATGCAGCTTGATGGCGTTGAATTCAGCAGGATACCCTGCGACGGCGAGGGCCGCATAATACCAAATACGCTTGAGCCGCTCATCCGCCCCAATACGCGCCTTGTCATAATGGCGCATGGGTCAAACGTGTGCGGCACGGTGCAGGACGCTGAGGCCGTGGGCAAAGTGTGCAAAAAGCACAATATACCCTTTGCGCTCGATGCGGCGCAGACCGCCGGGCATTACCCTGTTGATTTTGGCGCATTCAATCTCAGCGCGCTTGCCGTGCCCGGGCACAAGGGCCTGCTCGGCCCTGCGGGCATAGGGCTGCTGCTTTTGAGCGACCGAATGGCGCATGCGCTCGATCCGCTTATCGCGGGCGGCACGGGCAGCGCATCGGATAAGGAAACGCTTCCCGATTACCTGCCTGATAGGTTTGAATCCGGCACGCCGAACATGGCGGGCATATACGGGCTTGAATACTCGCTCGGCTTCGTTGAAGGCCGCGGCATAGAAGCCCTGCGCGCGCATGAACTGGCGCTGACAAAGCGGTTTATAGACGGCCTTGACGGCATAGCCAACGTAAGGCTTTGCGGCACGCGGCAGCTTGATAGGCGCGTCGGCGTGATATCGCTCGACTTCATCGGTCAGGACAATGCGGAGGTCGCCTTCCGCCTTGAAACCGAGTTCGGCATACTCACCCGCTGCGGCCTGCATTGCGCCCCCAATGCGCACAAAACGCTTTCCACCTTCCCGCAGGGCACCGTGCGCTTCTCGCTCGGCTTCGCCAATACGGAAGAAGATGTGGATAGGGCCTTGGAGGCCGTGAAGCGGCTTGCGGAGCAAAAGACGGAAGGAGTTAGCCTGCCCTGAAAGGGGAGGTGGCTGCGAGTGCAACGAGCAGACGGAGGGGTTGCATCGGGGCTGCTCTTGTTTGCGTCAACCCCTCAGTCAATCCGCCTTGCGGCGTATTGCCAGCTCCCCGGACGGGGAGCCTTTTGGTGTAGAGCTTCTTACCTCAGCTTTATCCTCGCCCCGCCCTGATACTCGCTCACATAGCCTATGCGCTGGGCGCTGGGTACCGCGCCGCGAAGGTCGTTCATCAGCGCGTCCGCATCCTTTTCGGCAACGGCTATCAGCAGACCGCCTGCGGTCTGCGGGTCAAAGAGCATATCCTGCTTGGCAAGCTCCGTGTCGCCTGCGTCAACGGCATGCTCGGCATAGGTGCGGTTACGGTACATGCCCGCGGGCAGTATGCCCATGCGCGCAAGCTCAAGCGCCTCGGGGATAAGATCTATATCGTTCACGTTCAGCGTAATTTCCGTGTCGCTTCCTGAAGCCATCTCGTATGTGTGCCCAATAAGGCCGAAGCCGGTAACGTCCGTGCAGGCGTGTACGTCGTATTTAACCATTGCATCGCGCGCGGCCTTGTTCAGCGTTGTCATAAGGGAATATATAAGGTCCTGTCCGGCCTTTGAAAGCATGTCCGCCTTGTTCGCGGTGGAAAGCACGCCTATGCCTATCGGCTTTGTCAGCAGCAGCACGTCGCCCGGCTTGGCGTCTGAATTGGTCAGCATCTTGTCCGGATGCACAAAACCCGTAACCGCAAGGCCGTACTTAGGCTCGTCGTCATGTATGCTGTGGCCGCCGGTTATCAGCGCGCCCGCTTCATACACCTTGTCGTATCCGCCCTTTAGCAGCGCATGCACCGCATCCATGGGCATCTTTTCGGGTATGGCCATTATGTTCAGGCAAAGCTTAGGCTCTCCGCCCATGGCGTAAATGTCCGAAAGGGCGTTGGTGGCAGCTATCTGGCCGAAAAGGTACGGATCATCCGCTATCGGCGGGAAGAAGTCCACCGTCTGCACTATCGCAAGCTCGTCGCTTATTTTATAAACGGATGCGTCGTCGCTCTTATCGAAGCCCACAAGGAGGTTCGGGTCGTGATGCACCTTTATGCCGTCCAGCAGCTTCGCCAGCACTCCCGCGCCGACCTTTGCGCCGCAACCCGCGCATTTTGCCAATTTAGTCAGTTTTATATCTTCGCCTGCCATATCTGTTCTCTCCTTTTGCGCTTTATGGCGCGCTAATTATACACGCGATGTGTGTTCAAAATTATTATTGCAAAAATCGATGAAAATTGCAAGGGGCGTTGCATAGTTCTTGTGAATCCGAATGTACTTTTTATCTAAAAAATCGATATGAGATGCATTTCAAGCCCGCTGTTCAGAATATTCTATCAAAAAACGGGACAGCGGCATATTGTGAACAAGGGAGGATTTGCTCCCCATAAAAAGCAACCATGAAAAGAGGAACATAAATATGGCAACCCGAATAACCAATCAGGCCACGCTGACCTATCAGTACGCGGGCACAACGGG
>ULRW01075979.1_pt1 | contig 20592 bp, 20 predicted proteins | sample 1955581 | NCBI WGS metagenome assembly ULRW01 (sample SAMEA4835687, study PRJEB28245) | human gut metagenome | biome: gut microbiome; material: fecal sample | place: Denmark | collected 2008 | reverse complement strand
TTGGTTCAAGCAAATCTGCTTCTTTATTCAGTTTTGAGGGTGCAAATCCCTTTTATATACAGCTTACCCAATAGGGTAGGCTGTTTTTTTGTATGAATAATACATAAAAAATAAAACATTAAATTATCTGCGTAAAATGCACCACGAATGTGAAATACTATTTGTGGTGCATTTTTATTATTTTATATTATTGAAATCACATTAATCTTAATATTTAAGGCTGATTACTTACATAAATCATATATCAAGTACAAAGTTTACCAGAAAACGCCTTTTTTTACCAGATATAACAAATTTAAAATAAATTATGTTATAATTAGCATCTAACTCGCAAGTATATAAAGTTAAGTTTATAAAATAAATTATAAGAGAGGTAGAGAAATGAAAAAAAGAAAGATATTATTAACATTATTGCTTTCAGCAGCGATTGTAGCGAGTGCGGCGGCTTGTGGTACATCAACACCATCGGTTTCTGTATCAAGCACACCATCAGTAGTAAGTAGTGATACTATATCAAATGAAAGTCTACTAAATGAAAAAAAGATTTTTGACTATGATAAAGTTTGTAAGAATATTAAATTGGGGGATAGAGCAATAAATATTCCATTTTCCGTTAAAGATTTAGGTATGGCATATAGTATTGATTATGATAATGCTTATTATACAAAAAATGATGATAGTACATATAATGTTGCTTTTGATATTTATCATAATTCCATTAAGGTACTTGATGCACAAATCTGTAATTTATCGAAAGAGTATAAAGAAGATAATAAAAATTTTGACGATATAGATATAAATGTATATATTCAAAAAGAGATACCAAAAAATAACGAGTTGCTTACAATTTATGGAATATCTATAGGAGATAATATTGATAAGACAGTTGAATTATTTGGAGAATCACATGAAACCATTACTGATAATACAGGCGGTTCATATAATTATTATAAAGATAATTCAGACAAGAATAAAAGTGCTACGTTCATTTACGAAGATAAACATATATATTATATGATTTATATGTATTGATAAATAGGAGGTTTGACAAAATGGAAAATAATATTGATAGATACTGTTTGGAAAAAAGTGATTTTACAACCTATAAAGGGGTTATAAAAGAATATTAAAGGAGAAGTATATCTATGGAAAAACTTACAAATGCACAATTACTTTTTTTAGATAATTTAATATATTTAGATTTATCTAATTTATAAGAGAGGTAGAAGAATGAAAAGAGGAAAGAGGTTATTAGCCATACTACTGGTATTAATACTTTCTGTTAGTACGGCTGGTTGCAGTAAATTTGCACAACAAAATCAAAGTGCTTCAGACACAACAAGCAGTAAAAGAATAACTCCTGAAGATGTTAAGAAAGAGGTTATAAACGAAGCAAGTGAATATTTAAAGAAAAATTATCCTGATGATAATTTCACATTTGTTTCGGCAGCATCGCCTAACTGGGCTGATAATTACTACAAAGTTGGTTTTAAAACTGAAAAGTATAATAATCAGGAGGTTATTGTTTATGGTAGCCCAAAAGATGAAGATGGCTTCACAATATATACTTATTCCGATGATTACTATCAATATTATATGAAGGATGATGCGGAAAAGTATTTTTATGATTTATCAAAAAAATATCTTGGTGAGGATATAGTTGTTAAGGTAACTTTTGCAAAATCGATAGGTTTTACAAAATCGATAAAAAGAGAAAAAACTTTTTCTCAAAATTTAAAGGATGATTCTGTAACTATATCTTTATATATATTTAGTGAAAAAAAGCAGAATGAAATAAAAGACGATTTTGAATTACTTTTAAATTGTTTAATAAATAATAAAATATATATCAGCGTTTCCTATTTATGTATAGATCATTTATTTTATATTGAAAATAAAGATATAAATTATATTATTAATAATTTTGATAGGTATAATATAGAAATGAATGATTATTCAACTTATAAAGGTATTATAAAAGAATATTAAAGGAGAATTATATTTATGGAAAACCTTTCTAACACACAATTGCTTTTTTTAGATAATTTAATATATTTAGATTTATTTGACCAGAGTGGAAAAAAATTAAATAAAGCAATAGAGTATATTATTAATAATATTGATAAATATGTTCCTGATGAAGACAACCCACCTGCAAGTATGACCAAAAGCCAATGGGTAGAATTATTGGAATCTTTTTTAAACAATAAAGAAAATGAAGCCTTTTTAAAGGATTATACAATACAAAATTACGAAACTAATGATTCTGATGAAAATGGTTTGCGTGCTTGTTGTTTTGTAAAGGAAAATAACGGAAATATTGAAGATGTTGTTGCAGTATTTCGTGGAACTTCAGGCGGTAATGAGTGGAAAGATGATTTAATGATGGCAAATGCCGTTTCATCAGAAATAATGGACGATGCGGCAATTTACATAAAAAATCTTCCCAAAGAATATGGAAATAATATTACAGTAACAGGTCATTCTAAAGGTGGCAATAAAGCACAATATGTTACGATTGTTACAGATAGAATAGGAAGATGTGTATCCTTCGATGGACAGGGTTTTTCAAAAGAATTTCTTGAATTTTATTCCGCAAGAATAGAAGAGAGGAAATCAATAATAACATCTATTTCGGCAGAACATGATTTTGTTAATTCTTTGCTATTTCCTATAGCTGGAGACATAAAGTATATAAAAGCTGATTTTGATAAGGAGTTTGGTTTAAACCATTGCCCTAATAAAGTCTTTAATCAAAATGGAGAGCTTAATGAAGAGGTTGAACAGCCAGCCTTTATTTCAAGATTAATTTCTCATTTAACAAAATATTCATCAGCAACAATATCTGATTCTACTTTAAACGCTATTTTAGAGATTATTTCAGAGTGTGTGGTTGTTCCGATTTTTCTAAGTGAATCTAATAAACTTTGTAGTTTATATATAAATTAAAACTTACACAAAAATCATATATCAAGTACAAAGTTTACCAGAAAAAGCCTTTTTCATACCAGATATAACAAATTTAAAATAAATTATGTTATGATATATAAAACTTAGAATGGATATAAAAGTTAATTTAATGAGAAAAATATGTCTAATTTTGTAAAAATATAGTGAAAAAACTGTTAACAATTTATTTGATACGATTTATAATACAATTACCATATTGATTATAAATACAATATATTAGAAGCTTCAGTGTTATTTATAAGGGGGTAGATTATGAAAACTCTAAGGCTTGCGATAAGTAGAATACTTACTTATTTTTCGGAAAATAAGACAATATTTGTCTTATATTTCATAGGTACTATATCGTGCGTTATTATGATGATTTATTACTATGGAAATACGCTTAACTATATGACTGGTAATTCTTCTTTTGATGATATAGAGTTTAGAAAATATCATGTGGCTTTCTCTTCACCAACAGAGGTAACAGAAGATACTATCGAAAAATTAAAGGAATTTGAACAGAAATATGGTATACAGGATATAGAATTAACAACAATTATTGATTCAGATGGAAATAATATTGAGTTCTCAAGTAGTTATGAGGCAGTTAATGATTATTGGGTAAAAAAACTCGGAAATCGCGACTCATCAGATACAGATAAAAAATATATTATACTTAGTACATATCTTAATAATAATGAGGATAATTCATTTTCTGATACAAAAGGACGCTTGTTTACCGACGAAGAGCTTTCTAAAAATGTTGCCTCAGTGTCATTGGGTAAAGCTAAGAGCATAAAAGTAGGTAATACTACATTTAATGTTGTCAAAGAAAAAACAGCACAAGAAGAGTTCGATGGTAAGATTGAGAAGTATTATATTCCGGCAGATGCTTACTTTAAAACCGGAATAAAAACATGGACGGTAGATATAGTTATTAAAGAGCGTTTCTCGCAAAATATGATGTATCGCTATGTAAATTATCTTCGTGATGTTTTTAATATAAAATTTGATCCGGCTGTTGATAATGAAGGCTCATATGATTATGTCAGAGGACCAATTATATATTATATTGAAGATGCCAACCAAGTATCATCGCAATTTTATTCTATAGTATATATATTTATGTTGTCTTTGATTTCATTTATGTTCTTGCTGAAATACCTTATGGATTCAAGCAGACGAGAAAATAGTATACTTATGATGGTTGGTGCAAAGAAAAGGCTTGTTATGCTTGTAAACTTTATTGAGAATGTTGCCCTTACGGTTATTTCTACGGTTATAGCAATTGCAATACATATATTGCTTTATAGCAGTGTGTTCTCGAAAGCTAATTTGTATGAAAATATAAAGTATTCAGCACAGGACTATGCAATTATTGCCTTACTTGCTATCGGACTTTCTATCATTGTGCAAATACCTTTTATATTTACATATTGGTTTAAGAATGTAAGAAATATAAAGGAGGGCAGTAAATGAAAAAGCTTAATCTATTTGTAATGTCATTTTCTCAAAATATCATATCTTCAATTATAATGCTTATTATACTTTCATTTGCCCTAATTTCTATGCAAGATGTTATAGGTCAATATAGATATATAACATACTCAAGATATATTATAGAAAACCAATATCTGCAAAACAGTGATTACTTTATGATTAATCCAGAGATAATGATGGTTCCTGACCCAAATGAACAACTCAAGCAGTCCAATTCAATTAAAGAAAAAATATCTAAGTTTGATGGGGTTGAAGGTGTAGCAGTTGCTCAACATTCTACGGCATCATATAGGTCAACTACTATTAACACTGAAATATATAACGATTCTATGCAAAAGGCTTTTAGTAAAGAGTTGAGCGAAGGTGTATGGTTTGATAAGGCAGATAAGTCTGATATACCTAATGTGGTTATTGGCGGTGCGGTTTTTAATGATATTCCTATCGGCAGCGATATTGAAATAGCAATGCTCGACAAAAACGGAAACAAAGTACAACAAAAGGTTCATGTTATAGGAAAAATAGGTTATCCGTGGTATGCTGTTAGCTACGCAACTATATCAAATGATGTATCTACAAAGGATTTTCTTATTCAGATAAATACCATTATATTTGATGACGATAAACAAACAAGTGAGATACTGAGCAAATATGATTCATTTAAATCGCTTTCATTCTCATATTTTGTTATTTATAATAAAGAGTGTACAGACGAACAAAAAGAAGCTGTAAGAGATTACTATAACTCTGTGGGTACATATGCAACCTATGATAAGATACTTGAGAATACAAACGATTATATTCGTGATAATCTTATGAAAAAGATAGTTACACCAATATTCTTGCTAATAATAGCAACATTAACGCTTATAAGTATAGCTACCCTGAATACTTATAAAAAGCTTAAGGACCATTCTATATATTATCTATGCGGTTGCAGCAGAAAGAAGAGCTTTGCCTATCTTTTTGCAGAAATAAGTATCGTGGCAATTTTGGCTACAATTATAAATATTATATATGTTTCGGTAATTATGAGTCAACTTTCCGCAGGCACAATGAGTTATGCTGGCAGCATAATAGATTATAAGAATATTATATATTCGATGATTTATTGTATAGTGACTATTGCTATTACCGTTATTCTTCCGTTTATTGTTTATAAGAAAAATACACCGCTTGAGGTTTACAGGAGGAATCATAATGATTGAAATATCTAAGCTTAATAAATATTATAAAGTTGGCAAGGGTAAAATGCATGCCCTAAAGGATATAGATTTGACTATAAAAGATGGAGAAAGTCTTGCTATTCAAGGAAAGTCTGGTGCTGGTAAATCTACGCTTATGCATATTATGGGGCTTCTTGATAGCTATGACAGCGGAAGTCTTAAAATTGATGGACAGGAAATTAAAGGCTTGAGCGATGGCAAGCTTGCAACTATCCGCAATCAAAAAATTGGTTTTGTTATGCAGGATTTCTCGCTTCTTGACCATAAAAGTGTTATTATGAATGTTATGCTGCCTCTATATTTCAATCATAAATATAGCTTTAAAAAGATGAACAAGCTTGCTCTTGAGGCTTTAGAGCATGTTGGAATAAAGGAACAAGCTAATAAAAAAGCAAATCAGCTTTCAGGTGGTCAAAGGCAGAGAGTTGCAATAGCGAGAGCAATAATTTCAAAGCCTGAAATTATTCTTGCCGATGAACCCACCGGAGCATTAGATAGCGAAACTTCTGTTGAAATTATGAATCTCCTTAAAGAGCTTAATGAAAAAAACGGTATTACACTTATAGTCATAACACACGATGATTCAGTAGCAGACTATTGCAAACGAAAGATTATTATTAAAGATGGCTGTATAGTAGAATAGATTTTTAGAATGTGAGAATATTTTATATATGAAAAATCCGCAGTATATGTGCTGCGGATTTTTTGTGCAAGCTGTATATATAAAATAAAAAGCCTTGATGAAGTATCAAGGCTTTTGTTGGTTGCGGGAGCCGGATTTGAACCAACGACCTTCGGGTTATGAGCCCGACGAGCTACCAAACTGCTCCATCCCGCGATATGTTATTTTTGAGAGCTTTATTATTATAACTCTTTCAGAATGAAATGTCAATAGTTTTTTTAAGATTTTTTAGAAAATATTAAATCTTGCTTTAGCGTACTTAATAACAGTATATGCGTAAAAACTAGAACTATTCTGAATAATTTTTAAAAAGTTGAACAGAATATAAGGGCAAAGACGCTTTTTTAGAATAATATATAAAAAAATTACTGCAAAATATAAAATTCTCGAAAAGTAGAAAATAAATTTAAGAAAATTTTGTTAAATTTTAAACAAACACTTGTATTTTTTCTCAAAATGCTATAAAATAAAAGCAGTAAAAACTTAGGAGGTATAATTACAATGTCAGTTAAAGTTGCTATTAATGGTTTCGGCCGTATCGGTCGTCTTGCTTTCCGCCAGATGTTTGGTGCAGAGGGTTATGAAGTTGTTGCTATCAACGACCTCACAAAGCCTTCTATGCTTGCAGATCTTCTCAAGTATGATACAGCACAAGGTGGCTACTGCGGTAAGATTGGTCAAAATCTCCACACAGTAGAGGCTGATGACGAGGCTAATACAATCACAGTTGACGGCAAGACTCTTACAATCTATGCTAAGGCTAACGCTGCTGAGCTCCCATGGGGCGAAATCGGTGTAGATGTTGTTCTCGAGTGCACAGGCTTCTATTGCTCTAAGGCAAAGTCACAGGCTCATATCGATGCTGGTGCTAAGAAGGTTGTTATCTCTGCTCCTGCAGGCAGTGACCTTAAGACAATCGTTTATAGCGTAAACGAGAATACTCTTACAGCTGATGATAAAATCATTTCTGCTGCTTCTTGCACAACAAACTGCCTCGCTCCTATGGCTAAGGCTCTTAATGACTATGCTCCAATTCAGAGCGGTATTATGTCAACAATCCACGCTTATACAGGCGACCAGATGATTCTTGACGGTCCACATAGAAAGGGCGACCTCAGAAGAGCAAGAGCAGGTGCTGCTAATATCGTTCCTAACTCAACAGGTGCTGCTAAGGCTATCGGTCTTGTTATCCCTGAGCTCAACGGCAAGCTCATCGGTTCTGCACAGCGTGTTCCTGTACCAACAGGTTCTACAACTATCCTTACAGCTGTTGTTAAGGGTGCTGATGTTACAGTTGATGGCATCAATGCTGCTATGAAGGCTGCTACTTCTGAGTCTTTCGGCTACAACACAGACCCAATCGTATCTTCTGATGTTATCGGTATGAGATATGGTTCACTCTTCGATGCTACACAAACAATGGTATCTAAGATTGCTGATGACCTCTATGAGGTACAGGTTGTTTCTTGGTATGATAACGAGAACAGCTACACAAGCCAGATGGTAAGAACAATTAAGTATTTCGCAGAGCTTGCTTAATCTTAAAACTGTTTAAACTAAACTGATTTATAGGAAGCACTTCGTCACTATGGCGAGGTGCTTCTTTTTGTTTATAAAAAAGGGAGTGGCTGAAACCACTCCTTTATTTATTAATCTTTATTATCGAAAGGAATTTGTGCATTAGCAGAACGCACTTCATATTTTGAGATGTTTGGCATTAATAACAAAAACGAGCAACCCCACATTAATTGAGTTGCTCGTTTTTTGGTGCGGGTAACCGGACTTGAACCGGTACGGAGTATTAGTCCGAGGGATTTTAAGTCCCTTGCGTCTGCCAATTTCGCCATACCCGCAAAAATATATGCAAGATTTAACTTTTAGATTATAACATAATTTTCTGCACTTTTCAAGCGTTGTAAGAAAAAAATTATTATTGTTATAAAATTTATTCGGTAGCGAGCCGCCACTGCCAAGACGCGGAATCGCTCGGCAAGCCTCGCTCGCAGTTGATTAGAGAAATATATTGCCACGGTCGAAGAAATTGCCAATGGGCGGACTTTATTCGCCCCCTACGATAAAGCTTCCCTAAGATGCTCAAAGTTTAGGTCGAGCCTTTTTAAAGGCTCGTAGGTCAAGGGCAACGCCCTTGTCGCTCTCCGCAGAGAGCGAAATACCTTTGGGCGAAGCCCAACATTCTTTACTTCTAAAAGCGGTGGACTTTGTCCACCGCTTAATTTTCTTTTGTTAGCAACATTAGTACCTAAGGGCGGACAAAGTCCGCCCTTTTAAGGTAAGAGATGTTAAGGGCGTTGCCCTTAAAACCCACAAGGGACTCCGTCCCTTGACCCTGCAAGCCTTTAAAAAGGCTTGACCTAAACTTTGAGTTTCTTAGGAAAGTCTGTTAGCTAAACGGTAGTTTAGTCCTCTGCGGTAACATAAGTTGATTTAGAATGTCGAGCAATTCTGCGTCTTGGGAGCGGCGGCTCGCCGCCTTAGGTGAGCTTGTCAACAAAAAAACGGTGACTGCCTTATGCAATCACCGTTTATGATAGGTTGAATATTTAGATTTATAGAACCTTAGATAAGAAATCTTTAAGTCTTTGGTTCTGCGGATTTCCGAATAGTTCCTTAGGATTGTTTTCTTCTTGAATTATTCCATCATTGATGAACATAACTCTATTTGCAACCTCTCTTGCAAAACCCATTTCGTGAGTAACTATAACCATTGTCATACCTGATTCTGCAAGGTCTTTCATAAGAGCAAGAACTTCTCCGACCATTTCAGGGTCGAGTGCTGATGTAGGCTCATCAAAGAGCATTACATCAGGATTCATTGCTAAAGCTCTTATAATAGCGATTCTCTGTTTCTGACCGCCAGAAAGCTGTGGTGAATATAAATCTGCCTTTTCAGAAAGACCGATTCTTGCGAGAAGCTCATCAGCTTTTGCTGAAGCCTCGTCCTTTGTCATCTTGCCAAGCTTGACAGGTGCAAGCATAATATTTTGCTTGATTGTCATATTAGGGAAAAGGTTGAACTGCTGGAATACCATACCGATTTTTTCACGCATTTTATTTATATCTACGGACTTATCGGTTATATCTGTACCCTCAAATTTTATGACACCGCTTGTAGGTGTTTCAAGTAGATTAAGAGAGCGGAGAAAAGTAGATTTTCCACAGCCGGAGGGCCCTATAATAGCGATAACATCGCCCCTTGAGATAGTGGTGTTTATGCCTTTGAGAACATCGTGTTCACCGAAGCTTTTGCAAAGGTCCTTTACCTCTATAAGAACTTGATTTGTGCTTTTATCTTGCATTGTCATTTTTAAGCTTCCTTTCGAGTTTATTTACACCTACGGTTAAGATCATTACTATTACGAGGTAGATAAGTGCAACAGCGATAAGTGGTATGAATGCCTCGAAGGTCTGACTTCTGATAATATCGCCAGCCTTTGTGAGGTCTGTAAGTCCGATATAACCACTGATAGCTGTTTCCTTGAGAAGGCTGATACACTCATTGCAGAGTGCAGGAAGAATATTTTTGAAAGCCTGTGGAAGAATAATTGAAAGCATAGTCTGCTTATATGTAAGACCAAGACTGCGACCTGCCTCAAATTGTCCCTTATCTACTGAGTTTATGCCTGAACGGATAACCTCGGCAACATAAGCGGCTGAATTAAGACCGAAAGCGACAACAGCAACGAGAATCTTATCAATATTGACCGACGCAAAGATTACATAATAGATTATAAGGAGCTGAATCATTGCAGGAGTACCTCTTATAATAGTGAGGTATAGCTTACAGATGAAATTCAAAATTTTAAGCTTATGGTTTTGGTCGTGTATGGTTCTTACGATTGCGATAAGTGCACCAAGCACAATACCGATTATAATCGCAAAGAGTGTAATAAGAAGTGTGTTGCCAAGACCTGTGACGATATAGCTCCAACGGCTGCTATCGACAAAATTTTGTTGGAGTTTCTCGAAGAATGATATGCCGGCTGCACCTGATTCTGTATTTCTTACAACAATAACCTGTCTTGTTTCAGCATAGAAATTTGAGAAATCGACATTCTTTTTTCTATCCTCAGTAACAGACATACCAGCGGCACCGACATCTGCCTTACCAGATTGCACGGAGGTTATAATGGAATCAAATTCTATATCCTCAATTTTGAGTTCCATTCCAAGCTTATCGCATATAGCTCTCATCATATCCATATCAATACCGACGATTTTTCCGTCCTCATAGTATTCATATGGCTTGAACTGAGCATTTGTTGCAACAACTAAAGTACCGTTTTTGCGGTCAACATTTTTTTCATTATAAGGCTTAGTACCGATTTCTTTTGCAGAGCCAATATAATTTGTAACTATATCTGATAAAGTTCCGTCTGCTTGTAATTCATCTATGGCATTATTGAGCTTATCGAGAAGCTCCTTGTTGCCTTTTTTTATGCAAAGAGCATATTGTTCCTTTGCAAATTCCTCATCGAGAATCTTAATATCAGAATTTTTCTCTGTAAAGGATTTTGCTGTCTGTTCATCAATTACAACACAATCGATTTTTTGCTGTTTAAGTGATTGAATAGCATCAGCGGCTTTATTATAGCGTTCAATCGTAGTGCCTTTTTCGTCACCCTCATATTCGGTGACATAGTCATCACCAGTTGTACCAAGCTGAACACCAACTTTTTTTCATGGAATGTCCTTAGCACTTGTAATAGTGTTATCGCTTTGACTTGTGGTATCTGCCGCATTTGCTGTGCTGAGCATAAAACAGCTCAAAAGTGCTGTGACGGCAAGTAAAATGCAGATAAACCGCCAAGCCGTCTGATTTTTGTTTCTACTTTTTAACATAATAACTTCCTCCTTCAATATATAAAAAAACTATATCACATATTTTTGCTTTTTACAATGAATAAGCCGAAAATTAAGCAAAATAACTTCCTTAAGACAGTAAAAAGGCTCGTAGGACAAGGGCAACGCCCTTGTCGCTCTCCGCAGAGGGCGAAATACCTTTGAGCGAAGCCTAACATAAATTTCTCTTGTCAGCAACATTAGTTCCTAAGGGCGGACAAAGTCCGCCCTTTAAAGGCAAGAAATGTTAAGGGCGTTGCCCTTAAAACCCACCAAAGGCTCTGCCTTTGGAAACCGCAAGCTTTTGAAAAAGCTTGAGCAAAACTTTTAAATGTCTTAGAGAAATCTGTTAGCTAATCGTAGTCCGCTCGGAAGTTTTTCCGACTGCGTCAACAAGTTTCTCCTATGAGTGTTGAGCGAATATTAAGGAATTTCTTGCCTTAAAGGTAATATTGTTTTATAATAGCAATAGAATTAACGAATTATTGCTGAAAGGATAGATTATTTATGGAAAGAAAGGCTTCTGATTTTTTTGAATCTCTTAATGGCAAAACAGTTGCTCTCTGTGGTATTGGTGGAAGTAATTTGCCTCTTATAAAAATGTTTGCAAAATACGGTGCAAAGGTTCTCACTTGTGATAAGAGAGAAAGAACTGCTCTCGGTGAAAATGCCGATAAAGCCGAAGAATATGGTGCAGAACTTCATCTTGGTGAAAATTATTTAAAAAATCTTGGAGCGGATATTATATTCAGAACCCCAGGTATGAAATATTATATGGACGAACTTGTAGAGGCAAGAAACAATGGTGTTGCTGTTACAAGCGAAATGGAAGTATTCTTTGATATATGCCCTTGCAAAATAATTGCAGTTACAGGAAGTGATGGTAAAACAACTACAACTACAATTATTTCCGAGCTTTTAAAGACAAGTGGAAAGACTGTTCACCTCGGTGGAAACATCGGACACCCGCTCTTGCCTGATATAGAATCAATTTCTCCTGAGGATTATGCTGTTGTAGAGCTTTCAAGCTTTCAGCTTATTTCTATGAGAAAAAGCCCTGATATAGCAGTTGTAACAAATCTCGCACCTAATCACCTCGATATTCACAAGGATATGCAGGAATATATTGACGCTAAGAAAAATATTGTTCTCCACCAGAACGCTTTTTCACGCACAGTCTTAAATCTTGATAACGAAATCTCAAATAGCTTTAGCGAATATGTTCGTGGTACGCTCTATAAATTCTCACGCAGAAATTCTGTAAAAAGCGGTGCTTATATGAAGCCTGACGGTGAAATAGTTATGAGCATAAATGGAGAAGAAACGCACATAATGAAAGCGGAGGAGATTAAAATTCCTGGCTTGCATAATATCGAAAACTACCTTGCCGCAATAAGTGCAGTATGGGGCTTGGTTGATGTTGAAACTATCCGCAAGGTTGCTATGGAATTTGCGGGAGTTGAGCATCGTGCGGAATTAGTCAGAGAGTTAGACGGCGTTCGTTGGTATAATGACGCTATTGGAACAAGTCCTACAAGAACCGTCAAGGGTACACTTTCACTTTATGACCGTAAGATTATCCTTATTGCCGGCGGATATGACAAGAAAATCCCATATGACGAGATGGGCGAGGTTGTGCCTAAGACAGTTAAGCTTTTAATTCTTATGGGAGCTACGGCAGATAAGATTGAGGAGGCTACAAGAAAAGCATCAACATATAGTGAGGGGAATCCTGAGATAATCAGAGTTAACAGCATGGAAGAAGCTGTTAAAATTGCAAGAGAGAGAGCCGAGAGCGGAGATATAGTTTCTATGTCACCCGCAAGTGCAAGCTTTGATATGTATAAGAATTTCGCCGAAAAGGGCTTACATTATAAGAGATTGGTAATGGAGCTTTAAGATGGGTAAAAGAATATGAATAAGAAAAGAAAAAATATTATTGACTTGAATGAAATATCTGAACTGAGAACATATACTTTGAATGGTTTTGAACAAAAGGTATTGATAGAGGGCAGAAAAAAAACAAATCCAATAGTAATTTTTCTTCATGGCGGGCCGGGAAGTCCTATTCCATTTTGTGAAGGCTGCCGCGGAATGTTTCCCGAACTTACAGAACGGTTTATAATGGTATATTGGGATCAGCTCGGCTGCGGAATAAACAACCGTATAATAGATGATACTTTTTCTATAGATTCATTCGTAAAAATGACGATAGACCTTGTTAAGCAGATAAAAGACGAGTTTAAACAAAACGAAATAAATTTATTTGGAGTTTCATGGGGAAGCATTCTTGCGGCAAGAACTGCTAAGGAAATACCTGAAATGATACATAATGTAATTGTATATGGACAGGTGTTAAAGCAACTGATATTTAATGATGAAATTTTCAAAGCATTATTTGATTCTAATATGCCTAAGAAAAACAAAGACAAACTTGCAGCTATGAATCAAGCCTCTGAACATACATCGGAAGATGGCAAGACAATTATGAAATGGGTCAATAAGTATACAGAGGGTTATCAATCAAAAAGCGGTGGAAAAACTCCGATGGGAAAAATGATAGGCGGCTTGCTGACAAGTCCTGATTATTCGTTCAAAGATTTTAAAGCGATGGTAATAAACGGTTATATGAAAAATACATCATTGATGAAAGAACTGATTAAGATTGACCTTTCGGAAACACTGCAAAAAATAACTATTCCGTACTATATTTTACAGGGAAATACAGACCTTGTTACTCCTACTAAAATAATTTCTGAATTTATTAAGAAATCTGAAAATAATAATTTACATTATATACCTGTAAATAATAGTAGTCATATTCCAAGTGCAGAGGGAATGAATATTATTATTGATAATATTTTTGAGCTTTTTTAAAATAAATTTTATCGGGCATTTTTATATGGTGTTGATAGGAGGATTATATGGAAAACATAAAAGAAGTACTCACAAAGCTTTTGCTTGCTGACGGCGTTTCTGGCGATGAGGATTTCGCTTGTTCTATCGCCGCAACAATTTTAAGAGAATTTGGTGAGGTGACATATAGAGATAACGGAAGTGTTATTCTTACAATGGGCGATAAATCAAGCGATAAGCATATTATGCTTGATGCACATATCGACAGAATAGGTCTTATCGTCACATATATTGACGACAGAGGCTTTATTAAAGCAACACCTTGCGGTGGTATGGATATGAGAACGCTTCCGTCAAGTGCAGTAACTGTTCTTGGCAAGGAGAATATTACAGGCGTAGTCTGTACATTCCCTCCGCATTTAATTAAGAATGACAGCGGAGATGCCATTACTAAGGATAAAATCTGGATTGATACTGGACTTCCTCTCGAAAAGGTAAAGAATCTTGTTGAGCTTGGTGATAGAATTATTGTCAGAAGTGAGCCTAAGGAATTGCTTAATAACAGAATTGCCTCGGCGGCTTTGGATAATCGTGCAGGCTGTACGGCTCTTGTTGAAACAGCAAGACTTCTTAAGGATAAAAAACTGCCTTGCAAGCTTTCAATCGTTCTAAGCTCACAGGAAGAAACAAGCGAGCTTGGTGCGAGAACAGCCACATTTGCACTTGACCCGACAGAGGCGATTATAGTTGATGTTGGTTTTGCAAAGCAAGCCGGAGTTCCTGACGAGATGAGCGGAAAGTTCGGCTGTGGTGGAATTATTAGTATAGCACCTGTGCTTTCAAGAAAGGTTACAAATAAGCTGATTGAGATTTCAAAGAGCTTTGGCTTAGAGTGTGAATATGAGGTTGACGGCAGAACGACAGGCACAAATGCAGATGTAATTGCAGGAAGCAGAGGAGGAGTTCCTTGTGGAGTTCTTTCTATTCCTGAAAGATATATGCACACACAGGTTGAGGTTGTTTCACTTGAGGATATAGAAAGTGTTGCAAAGATTCTTGCAAAGTATGTTGAGGACGGAGGTGCATTTTAATGAACATTGAGCTTTTAGAAAGATTATGCACAGCTTGCGGAGTTTCTGGAGATGAGGACGATATAAGAGATATTATCCTTGAAGAAATTAAGCCATACACAGACGAACTAAAGGTTGATTCTCTCGGAAATATCCTTGCTTTCAAAAAGGGCAAGCAGAGAGCAAAATCTAAACTTCTTATCTCGGCACATATGGACGAGGTAGGCTTTATTGTTACTAATATTGAAAGCAACGGTACACTGAAATTTGCCGAGGTGGGCGGAATTGATAAGAAAGCCGCTTGCGGAAAGGCTGTTCTTATCGGCAAAAATAAATTGCCTGGCGTCATTGGTGCAGTTCCTGTTCATGTGCTTAAAGCCGACGAAAGAGCAAAAAATCCGTCAATAGACTCACTTTATATAGATATTGGTGCAGATACCAAAGAACAAGCCGAGAAGTGTGTTTCTCTTGGTGACTGCGTTTATTTTGATTCGGTTTTTGAGGCTGATGAACGCATAATCGGAAAGGCGATTGATGACAGAGCAGGCTGTATGGCTCTTATAGAATTGCTACAAAGCGAACTTGAGTATGACACATACTTTAGCTTTGTAGTACAAGAGGAAATAGGTCTGCGTGGGGCAAAGGGTGCGGCTTTTACGCTCAATCCTGATACTGCGATTGTAGTTGAGGCTACAACAGCATCGGATATTCCTGATGTTTCGGGTGCTGATAAGGTATGCTCGGTCGGTTCGGGTGCGGTTGTTTCGTTTATGGACGGTGCAACTATGTATGACCGAACACTTTACAGACTTATAATGGATAATGCAAAGCAAGCTGAAATCCCTGTTCAGACTAAAACGAAAATTGCAGGCGGAAACGATGCTGGTGCAATCCATCAATCAAGAGGCGGAGTGCGTACAGCGGCAATTTCAGTTCCTTGCAGATATTTGCACAGCTCAACCTCTCTTATAAGTCGAGATGACTTACAAGCCGTTTGTGATACTCTAAGACTTGCGGCAGAATTGGCGGCTGGAAATGATTTTACTTGTTGATGAAAGCAATCGTTCCATAGCTGAAAAATATCTTGCTAAGCCGAATCCCTTTGCTTGCCGAATACTTTCACAGCTTTTAGCCTATGGAACAGGTGAACGCTTTTTAGAGCATTGGGTTCAGCTTGAGGATAACAAGCCGAGAGCGGTAATCTCACGAATGGACGGAAACATTACAATTTTCTGCGAAAATGTAAATGATGAGCTTTTAGAATTTATTGAAGCGGTGGGATATAACACAATTCTTGCGGATAAGGAGCTTTTTCCTCAATACTGGAGCGGAGAAGTCTTGATGAAGTTTGTCAGAAAGCCTGAAACTGAAATTTCTGATAATATAGATTTTAACCCTACTATAAGGGAAATTTATTCCGTTCTTGAAAGATGTCGGGGAGAGGGCTTTGAAATTCCCGATTTTGATAGCTTTTATCCTGATATGTCGCATAGAGTACGGCATAATTTGTCGAGAGTTCTGGCATATAGGCTTGAGGGACAGGCTATTGCCTGCTGTATGACCTCGGCTGAAACGGATAATTGTGCAATTATAAGTGGAGTTGCGTGCTTGCCCGAATGTAGGGGCAAGGGATACGCAAGCAAGCTTGTTGCGAAAATTTCAGAAACTTTGGGTGATAGAGATATTTTTGTTTTTTGCAGAGAGGAATTGATTGGGTTTTATAGCAGGTTAGGTTTTAGCAACATAGACATAAGGGGCATAATTTAAATGATTGATGAAAAATTTATTGATGAAATTAAAAAATATTCTTTAAAGGATCTCGAATTGATTTATTCTACACAAAAGGATTTATATTCAAAAGATGAAATGGCAGTAATTTATGAAGAAATAAACAAACGCAAAAATGAAATTAGAGAACGGATAAAATCAAAACTACCTAAGGATATTATGTGTCCAAAGTGCAATGGTTTAAATTCCTTTGAAAATCAAAATTGTAAGTTTTGCGGACATAGATTGGATAAAAGAGAATATTATGATTCTTATGAAGATTATTGCATTGATTGTGGTGATGACAATCAAGATATGCATAAAGACGATGACAGCAGCAGTAATAGTGATAGCTATACTTTTCAATATGTTATAAGCTTTTTAATTCCATTGGTTGGCTTTATTCTTGGAGCTATACTTTTATCTAAAGATTCAAATGACGAAAAATCAAAAGGAAAGACTTGCATTATAATTGGAATTGTAGCAATGTTAATCTATATTATTATGGTATCGGTCTTATAAAGGGTATGTGTTTAATTAAAAACATAAATGTGAAGGAAATATAAAATGAATAATTATTTTGATTTTGATAAAAAGATAATTTCCGCATCTGAAAAGGCGGAAGAAATGGCTAATGAGGCATTTCATAAAACTAACTACATAACAGAGCTTAATCAGCGAAAAATGCTGAAGGCTTTTCAGAATGCAAGAGTCAGCGAAAGCCATTTCATAGCAAGTACAGGCTATGGCTACGGCGACAGAGGTCGAGAGGCTCTTGATGAGGTATTCGCATTCGCACTTAATGCGGAGGACGCTCTTGTCAGATATAATTTCGTGAGCGGTACACATACAATTACTACCGCACTTTTCGGCGTTCTTCGTCCGAATGATACTATGCTTTCGGTTACTGGAATACCATACGATACACTTCAAGGCGTAATCGGAATTGCAAGTGATGGCAAAACTATTTCGGGCAATACAGGTACACTTATTGACTTCGGCATAAATTACGAACAGCTCGACCTTTTACCAGACGGAACAGTTGACTATGAGGGTATGAAACAGAGAATCACACCTGATATTAAAATGGTATATATTCAGCGTTCAAGGGGATATTCACTCCGTCCGTCACTCAGATGTGAGGAAATCGAGAAAATCGCAAAGCTTGCACACGAGCTTGCACCAAAATGCATAGTTATGCTTGATAACTGCTATGGCGAATTTGTACAGGAATATGAGCCAACTATTGGAAATGTTGACCTTATGGCAGGCTCACTAATCAAGAATCCGGGCGGAGGAATTGCTCCGACAGGCGGTTATATAGCGGGCAGACACGATTTAATAGAGCTTTGCTCATATCGTCTTACAACTCCTGGTACTGGCAAGGAAATCGGCTGTACTCTCGGACATAATCGGGAATTATTTATGGGAGCATTTAACGCTCCTCATGTAACTGGTGAGGCACTCAAGACAGCGATATTTGCATCAGCATTTTTCGAGCTTTTCGGCTATGGTGTTACTCCAAGATATGATGAGCCTCGTGCGGATATTATCGAGTCAATTATGCTTGGCGGAGAAAAAGAGCTTGTTGCATTTTGTCAAGGCATACAGCAAGGAGCACCTGTTGATTCGTTTGTAGTTCCAGAGCCTTGGGATATGCCTGGCTATGATAGTCAGGTTATTATGGCGGCTGGTGCATTTACACTTGGTGCGTCAATAGAGCTTTCGGCTGACGCTCCACTCAGAGAGCCATATGCCGCTTGGATGCAAGGTGCGTTGAATTATCACAGCGGTAAGCTTGGCGTACTTCTTGCCGCACAGAAAATGCTTGAAAAAGGCGTTCTCAAGCAGTGAAAGCCCTGAAAAACAGGCTGAATTTTGTTGGTCTGTCACTTATCATAGGAGCTGTTATTTCAGTTTCAGGTTTAGTGCCGCTTATTCCGCAGGAAATGTATATTACAAGGCTTGCGTTATTGTCCTTTGCAAAAAATTTATTGCCGTTTATTGTGCTTGCGTATTTTTTCAAACAGCCGTTGAAGCTTAAAAAGCAGACTAAGCAAAAAATATCTTTGTCAGCTTTGGTTTTATTTACAGTCTTTGCTTTTACATTGTGCTTTTCGTGCAATATCGTGCCGAATTTAATTTCATATGCGACTGGAATAGACATAGGTTCAAGCTATGTATTCAATCCACTGGATTATATTGCAATGGTACTTATCCCCGCAATAATCGAGGAAACGGCTTTTCGTGGGTTTATTTTAGGCGGATTTTGCGAATATGGGGCAAAATTTGCGGTGATTATTTCGGCTATGATTTTTGCGATGTCACATACAAGTTTGACGGCGGTTATATATTCGTTCCTTTGCGGAATAATTTTAGGCTGTTTATATCTTAGAACTAATTCACTTATTGCGTGTATGACAGTGCATTTTTTGTGCAATGCTCTTACCATAACTTGCGGGTTGTTTCAAGGCTTATATAATATAGCAATCGGGATTTGTATTTTTCTTTTGGTGATAATTTTTGCAGCCATAAAGCTGAAACGAAAGCCAATATTTCCGCGAGAACAGCAAAAATCGGATATATTATCATTTAAAACGGCTCTTACAAACCCGATGATAATAATTTTATTCGCAATAGAAATTATAAATATAATTATGATGTATTTTTAAGCAAGGAGATGACGGCAGGTGAGCATTGATGAAGAATTTATGCTTGAGGCCTTAACAGAGGCACAGAAATCCTATGAAATAGGGGAAGTACCTGTTGGTGCAGTTGTCGTCAAAGATGGCGAAATTGTCGGGCGAGGTCATAATCTTCGTGAAACCGATAAAAACGCCTTGCGTCACGCAGAACTTATTGCGATAGATGAGGCTTGTACGAGATTAGGCGGTTGGAGACTTTGGCAATGCGATTTATATGTCACGCTTGAGCCTTGCCCTATGTGTACGGGTGCAATTATAAATTCGAGGATTAAGCGTGTTGTATTCGGAGCATTCGACAAAAAAGCTGGTTCTTGTGCATCAGTTGTAAATCTCTTTGAATTGCCTTATAATCACAAGCCAGAGCTTATTTCTGGAGTTATGGAAAATGAATGTGCGGAGCTTTTGAGCAGATTTTTTAAAGAATTAAGAGAACACAAAAGCAAGAAAAAACCTTTTGATTTTTAGAGGTGACAATATATGACGAAAGAATACGCATTAAAGCAATTAAAAGGGCTTCCGCTTGATATGCGAGATGCCGCAAAAAAGGATATAGACCTCAGAGCGTATAAGACAGTTGAAATCGTTCCAAGCTTTGAAATATGGGGAAATTGCTTTCAGATGAGCGTGTATTATAAATTTAAACTTCCTGACGGCAAGGAGCTTTATGGCAGAGCAGCAAATTTGTCAGTATTTGGCGAAATGCACGATATTGCTGCAAGAGGAGAACCTTTCACAGTAACTTACCTCGAAAATTCGGGAGTAATATTAGAGATAGAGGAAACTAACCCTTAATAAGACAAATAAAAGCTTTAATCGAGCCTTTGGCGGGTTTTAAGGGTGAAGTTCTTAATCTGTCTTGCACCCTAAAATTTCTTTTGTTAGCAACATTAGTCAATAAGGGCGGACTTTGTCCGCCCTTTGGGGGTAAAGAGAGGTTAAGGGCGTTGCCCTTAAAACCTATGAGGGACTCCGTCCCT
>ULRW01036943.1_pt1 | contig 22081 bp, 25 predicted proteins | sample 1955581 | NCBI WGS metagenome assembly ULRW01 (sample SAMEA4835687, study PRJEB28245) | human gut metagenome | biome: gut microbiome; material: fecal sample | place: Denmark | collected 2008 | reverse complement strand
TTTTCTTATTTTTTCAACTAAAAAGACACCATTTTGGTGTCTTTAATAAATTAATCTTCTAAATGTTTTTCTATTGATGAAATAGCTTTATTTACTTTTGTTTTTAATTCATCTACTGCTTTTTGGATTACTTCATCACCTTTTTCATAAGCTGAATTCCATAAATCTTCTACACTATCTTTTAGTTCATTTGCTTTTTTATGAACTTTTTTTACTTCTTTTTCATTGTTTAGTGATTCAAGACGTTTTTCAATGCTTTTAATCTTTTTTTCAAAGTCTTTTTTTACGTCTTCTTTACTAAAGTTTTTTACTTTGTCTGCGACTTTATTAAGTGCTTTCATAATATCTTTTCTAGTATCGCTACCCTTTTTTGGAGCAAACATAATTCCAAGTCCTGCCCCTACTGCAGCACTAGCTGCTGCTACTGTTACCATCTTTTTAATTCCTTTTTTTTCCATATTTCTTCCTCCTATAATTATTATGGATTAAATCTTATTATTTATTACTTTTTAAAGATTTAATTAAGTATATAAACATAGTTGAGTCACTATTATCTGAAGCATATCCTTTATATTCTTTACTCAAGTTAACTAATGCTTCTGCTTTATCACTATAACCTTTTATTGTTTTAGCATAGCCACTTAACTTGTTTATACCTTCTTTATTTAATTTAGCTGTTCCTTCTTTTATAGTGTTTGTTCCATCTTTTAAGTTTTCAGTTCCTTCTTTAAGTTCAACTGAACCATCATATATTTTAGAAACTCCAATATTTAATTTAGTTAATCCATCACTTAATTCTTTAGAACCATCTCTAGCTTTAATTAATCCATTAGTTAATTGTTGTACTAAGCTTGCTAGAGTTTTTTGCGTTTCTTCACTTGTTTTAATTGTTTGATCTATTGCCATATTATTTCCTTGCAATAATGTTATTAATTCATAAGCTTCTTTTACTTGCTTTAATTGTTCATTATCTCCAGTATATTCTTTTAAATTGTTTTGCTTGTAGATAGCTTCAAGCATTTTGAAGCTTACTCCTGATTTCTTTACAATAGTATTTATTGCATTAGTATTTTGTGATTTTAAATATTTTAATGTTTCTATAGATTTTTGTGTTTCATCGCTATTTAATGAAGCAGTTGCTTTAGATATTTTTTCAATTGCATCTTCTATTCCTTTATTTAGTGAAATTGAACCGTTTTGGATTTTTTTTATGGATTCTGATGCGATTTTGATATTTTTAGATAATGCTTCTGCACCATTTGATAGTTTAGCTGCACCTTCATCTAATGATTTTGTACCTTCTGTTAATTTGTCCATATTTAATTGTAGTTTTTGTACATTGTTGTATACAGAATCTACTTCATCAAATACTTTTAAGTCTTCTTCTTCAATTAGTTTTGGAGTCGCAACAATATATACATTACTTAAACTAAAGTTAGTAGTTTCATATTCAAGAGTTATTTTATCCATATCCTTTAACTCTTTAATACCTAAGCTTTCATATAATCCAGGGGAAGCTAGTGCAACTATCATATTTCTAGAACCTGTATCTACTGCTTTACCATTAGTAACTGTAATATTACTATTTACTTTATTATCAATTACTGTACCCATAGTTACTACAAATGGTGTATATAAATTTTCATATTTTCCGTTTACTTTTACTTTATTTTTTAAATCATTTGTAAATTTAAATTCTATTTTTACTTTACCTTTTTTACCAGCTATATCAGTTGGATTTGTCTCTTCACCATCTAAGTAATATTTTACTTCTGTTTTAATAGGTTGTTCTTTTTCTATTTCTCCACTATAGAAGATATCTTTACCTAGATTTTGCCATGTTACTTTACTACCATCTAATTTATATGTTTCTTTACCATTTAAATTTAATATATTTTTTAATTTTGTTTCATCTTCTAATTCTTCTTTTTCACCATCTAGTGTTAGATGATTATTTACTATGGTTTTATAAAACTCACCATTATAATTCATATTAGAATAAATTATTTCATTTTTTGTCATTGCATTTACGGATAATGGTGCTAAGGCCAACGCTAGCACTACTGCACCTATCGTATAATTAATTTTTTTCATTTAAAACTCCCTCTTTCATATTTTTAGTAGTTTTCATTATAAACTTATCAAAGAAAAGTAATAATGAAGGTAATATTAATATAACAACTAACATGCTTATTATTGAACCTCGTGCTAATAAATTACATATTGAAGCAATCATATCTATTTTAGAATACATTGCTACTCCAAATGTAGCTGCAAAGAAACAGAATGCTGAAACTATTATTGAAGTTGAGGTTTTTGATAATGTTTCTTTCATAGCATCAAATTTATTTTTCTTTTTACGTTCTTCTAGGTACTTAGTTGACATAAGTATTGCATAGTCTATTGTTGCGCCTAATTGAATAGTACCAATAACAATTGAAGCAACGAATGGTAATTCTACTCCTGTATAATATGCTATAGACATATTTACAAATATTGCAAATTCAATTGCACTTACTAAAATTATTGGTAAACCAGCTGATTTTAGTACTATAAGCATTATTACAAATATAATTATTATTGATGTGTAGTTAACCATTTTAAAATCGTGATCTGCGATTGTTGTTAAGTCTTTTGTTAATGGACCTTCACCTGCGGTTATTGCCCTCTTATCATATGATTTTACTATTTTGTTAACTTCATCTATTTGAGTTGATAATTCATCTGATGCTACCTCATAAGTTGAATTTAATATAATTAACTGATATTTATCATTTTCAAATATCTCTACTAAATCATCTGGTAACATACTAGTAGGTATACCAAATTCTGTAATACTATTTGGTGCTAGAACTAAGTCTACTCCTTTAACTTCTTTTAACTTATTAGTTAATTCACTTAATTCATTTCCGGAAATATTTTTATCTATTAATACTATTTCAGGTGAAACAATATTAAATTTTTCTTTTAATTCTGAATTTGCAATACTACTTGGTAATGTTGCTGGTAATGATTTATCTAGTTTATAATAAACATTTACATTTTGATTACCATAGTATGCTGGGAACATTAATAATAATAAAACTATTAATATTACTTTATAATGCTTTATTGAAAAACTATTTATTTTATCAAATTTTGGTAATAGTAATTTATGTTTTGTTTTTTCAATATATTTGTCTAACGCAAGAAGAAGTGCTGGGAATAATGTTAGTACACATACTAATCCAAAGAATACTCCTTTTGCCATTACTAGACCAATATCTTTTCCTAATGTTAAATCCATTGAACATAATGCAAGGAATCCAGCAATTGTAGTAAGTGAACTACCTATTACTGATTTAAATGTTTCTGATATTGCAATTTGCATTGCTTTTTTCTTATCACTATTTTCTTCTTTTGCTTGTTCATATTTATGATATAAGAATATAGAGAAGTCTGTTGTTACACCAAGTTGTAATACTGCACTTATTGCTTTTGTTATGTAAGATATTTCTCCAAATATTATGTTTGTTCCCATATTATATAGTATTGCTACTCCTATGTTTCCAAGTAATAATACTGGAACTAGATATGAATCTGTTGCTAGTAATAATACTATAGAACAAAGTACAACTGCTACTATGATATAGGCTACTACTTCTTTATTTGATAAATCCATTGTATCAAGTACCATTGCTGTCATACAACTTACATGTGAAGATTTATCTACTGTTTTTCTTAGTTCTCTTATCGCATTTATTGTTGTTTCTTCACTGGTTGAAGTTTTAAATGTTACAACTATTACTGTCCTATCATCTTTATATAGTTTATCTTTTACATCATCTGGAAGCATATTAATAGGTATTGTAGTATCTGTTACATCAGCAATACTAATTACTTGATTTACTCCATCAATCTTTTTAATATTTTCTTCCATTTGTAAAATGTTGTAGCTATCTGCATCTGTTATTACAAATGAAAATGCGCCAAGATTAAATTCATCTGTTAAGATATTCTGTCCTTGTACTGTTTCAATATCTTCTGGCAGATAAACTAGAATGTCATAATTTGTCTTTGTACTAATAAATCCAATCATTGCTGGTATTAACAAGACTAGTGAGATTATTACAATAAGCAAACTATGTTCTGTTATAAATTTTCCAATCTTTTTCATCAAAATCCCTCCATCAGTTAGCATTATATTCCAATGAATGTATTAAAACCACTCGCATATATTAAATTTTGTTTGTTAACATACACTTTTTTATTTTTGTATTGCTAATTTGACAACTTGTGTTGTTTATCTTTACAAATGTAGTTTTTGTAATATAATATTGTTGTAAGGAGGTTCTATTATGAAGGAAAAGAAAAAAGATTTAAGAGTAGTCAAAACATATAGGGTTTTATATGATGCCTTGCTTGAACTTTTAGAAGATAATTCTTTTGAAGAGATAAAGGTATCTGATATATGTGATAAAGCTCTTATAAATAGATCAACTTTTTATTCACATTTTTCCGATAAGTATGAACTTTTATCTAGCTATATACAAGATTTAAAAATTACTTTAAAAGAGGAGTTAAATAAAAATGCGAATATATCTGGAACAAAAGAATATTATTTAGAACTTATTAGAATATTGCTTAATCATATAGAACAAAAAAAACAGATATATATATCTGTCATGGTCAATAATAAAAACAGCATAATAGTAGATATGGTATATGATGCTTTAAATGAAGAAGTATCAAATAGACTATTACAAGATGGTGATATTAAAAGAGTTCCAATGGATATTGTTACTGCATTCTATTTAGGGGCTATATCTAATGTTGGTATGAGATGGCTTGCTAATAGTAAATATACTAAAGATGAACTTTTGAATTACTTGGATAAACTTCTTCCAGATACAATTTATCTAGAAAAATAAGTACCTATTGGTACTTTTTATTTGCACTTAAATCCTTCTTTTTTTAATGCATTCACTGCTTCTTTTTTTGATGTATTCATATTTTTCATACTTTTTAATTCATAATAGTTGTTTACTTTTATTTCTTTTTTCTCACATGATACATTTTTGCTATAATCATTTTTTAAAATATCACATAATTCTTCTGCATAATCTTCTTCATTAAATTTCATTGTAAGCAGTGATTTTTCTATTTTATCATTAGTATCTTTTATTTCTATTTTAGCACTATACTTAATTTCTTCTTTAGAAATTTTTGTAGTAAAGTCCTTTGTACATGTTACATTATATTCTCTATTACTACATCCAGTTAATACAAATGTAATTGTTATTAAACAAATCGTAATTATCTTTTTCATATCATCACCTACTATAATAATTATAAATTAAATCTACTTTCTATACAATAGTTATTTTTTCTTAATATAATCTTGTATGTTTTTATTTTCAAAACCATCTATTATAATAGTTCCATCTTTTAATTCATTAATAATATCTATACTTTGATTAATTCTTTTATTTAATTCCATTTGATATTTCTTACTTTGCTTTATTGTTTCTGATACTATTTTTGTGATACATAGTTCATGCAGAACAATACTATTAATTGCTACATTAAATTCAAGTGGAGTTATTTCTTTTTTTATGCAATAATCTTCTAAGTATTCTCTTATCATTATTAATGTATTAGTTCTTCTATTTCTTTCTAAATCTTTTAGTGTTTTTATACAGTTTGATGTGTTTATTTTTCCTATACTTAAATCTATATATTTTTCTAGCTCTATCACTTTATCTTATCACCTCTTACTTAATTTTATGTTTATTTTACTTCTTTATTAAGATTATGCATATTATTTATTTGACAATGATTTAAATAATTTGTAATATTATTTTAGGAGGATATATGAGAAATGTAGGTACAGTGGTTCGTGGTATACGAACTCCAATTATTAAGGAAAATGATGATTTAGCTAGAATCGTAGTTGATTCAGTTATTAATGCATCTATTAGTGAAGGATTTAAATTTAGGGATAAGGATGTTATCGCAATTACCGAGGCCGTAGTTGGTATTAGTGAAGGAAATTATGCTACTATAGACCAAATTGTACGTGATCTAGAGATGAAATTTCCTAGTGGAGAGGTTGGCGTAGTATTTCCAATATTAAGTAGAAATAGATTTTCTATGATACTTAAAGCCATTGCTAGAGCAATGAAGAGTATTACTATTTTGCTTAGTTTTCCCAAGGATGAAGTTGGTAATGGGATACTTGATGAGGAAATACTTAATAAGTCGGAATTTAATATTTCAAGCGTAATTAGTGAAGTTGATTATAGTAAACATTTTAGTAGCTATATTCATCCTTTTACTGGAATCAATATGGTAGAATTTTATAGAGATTTAGTTGCTAGTGAGAATTGTGCGGTTAAATTTGTTTTTTCAAATGACCCTACTGAGATACTTTCTTATAATAAGGATGTTTTGGTGTGTGATATTCATACAAGAGAAAAAACCAAAAAAGCTATAGTTGATGCTGGTTGTGACAATATTTATATGCTTACTGATATTATGAACTCTTCTATTGATGGCTCCGGATATAATGAAGCATATGGCTTACTTGGTTCTAACAAATCTACTGAGGAGAGATTAAAACTATTTCCAAGAACTGGGGAAATTTTAGTTAATAAAATTAAAAATGAGATGTTAGATAAAACGGGATGTAATATAGAAGTTATGGTTTATGGTGATGGTGCTTTTAAAGACCCTGTTGGTGGTATTTGGGAACTTGCAGATCCGGTTGTCTCGCCTGCTTATACAAATGGATTGTGTGGTACTCCTAATGAGATTAAACTTAAATATATATCTGATAATAAGTTATCCAATTTACATGGGGAAGAACTTAATAATGCAATGAAAAACGAAATTAAAAACAAATCAAAAAATTTAAAAGGCACTATGGAAACGCAGGGAACTACCCCTAGAAGAATTACTGATTTAATTGGTTCTTTAGCTGATCTTACAAGTGGTAGTGGAGATAAAGGAACTCCAGTTGTGTTTATACAAGGATATTTTGATAATTATTCAGATAATTAAAAAAGAAGGAAATTCCTTCTTTTATTTTGTATCTTGTTTCCAATTAAGTATTAATTTAATGTCGCTATATTCTTTAAAACTATCATCTATGTTTCCATTATATTTTAATTTTACTTCTATAGTTTTTGTTTTACCACTTTTTAGTTTTGTTCCTACTTCTATTCCTTTAATACTGTAATCTATATATTTTTTATTGTCAGAAATAAAGTTAATACTTGCAAGTTGTGCATTTAAATTGCCTCTATTAGCTATTTTTATTTTATATGTAATTGAATCTCCTACATCATTAAAACCTGCATAGAATTTAATAATTTGACTATCTAATTCTGGATCTTTGTAGTTTTCGGCCTTACCTATTGTTTTTATTGTTTTAATATCTTCAAATCTAACATCCCATACAGCTGGTTCTACTCTTACTTTTCCTTCTATAACTACGGACCTTATTAATACAAAGTAACCTACTGCAACAAAACAACAACAGAATATAAGTAAAATCAATATTAATTTCTTTTTCTTTTTTAAATCCATTTTTTACACACCAACCTTATCTTATAGTAATTATATCATTAATATTTATTTTTAACAATAACCTATATTTCTATTGTTGGTAAAATAATATCTACACATGTACCTTCATTTTTATTTGAAGAATAAATTAAATTTCCATCATGAAGTTCTATTATTTCTTTAGATAACATTACTCCTAATCCAGTACCCTTTACTTTAGTTGTATAAAAAGCTTTACCAATATTATTTAGTTCTTCTTTATCCATTCCTATACCATTATCTTTTATAGTTATTCTATAATTGTTTCCTTCTTGGTTAGTGGTTATAGTAAGTTTTAATTTTTCATCTTCTTTTTTGGACTCAATTGAATTTTTTATTACGTTTACTAAAACTTGTTTTAATCTGTTGTAATCTCCATTTATAAATACTTCGTCATCACCTATTTTAAATTTAGTTAATATATTTTTACTATTAAATAATGAACTCATTGACCCTAGTGTATCTTCTAAAAGATAGTTAATATCCATTATGTTTTTATCAACTTTAATTTTTGTATAATCTAAAAAATCGTCCATTATGACTAATGTTCTTTCTACTTCGCCTTTAATTACTTCTATATATCTTTGTGAATTCTTTCTATTACTAAGATCTATCATATTTAAATATCCTTTGCATACCGCAATTGGATTTTTAATTTCATGTGTAAGTTTAAATAATGAATTTCTAAGTGTCTTTTCTTTTTCTAATTCTTTTAGTGAGTTATTTAAATTTATTACATCTTCACTTTTTGATAAAAGCTTATAACAAAGAATTGAACATACATAAAATACTAGTATAGCTACAAATATGTTATTAAATGCATCCATAAATGTTATATTAGGATTAAAATAATAAATAAAGAATGAAAAGAAAAATGTTTTTATTATAGTAAACCAGCTTATGTTTCTAAGTGTTGTTGTGTTTTTATTTGATTCAATTAAAAAGAAAATATAATAAACTAAGTATTCAAATATAACCATATAGGCATTATATTTAAAAGATGTTATATAATAGATTCCTAATATGATTGATAAAATTATACCTATACCTCTTTTACCTCTTAAATATGAAAATAATATTGGTATATTTAAAAGTACTATTGAATAGTTCGTGCGTACTCCTTTTGTCAGCTCAATTGTTAAAAATAATCCTGTTATTAGGGCAAGTTCAAATACTACTTCTTCATATTTTAAGTTTTCATTTTTTGCGTTTAGGTATGTTAAGTAAATTAAATATAATAATAAAGGAAACATTATGCATATAACACTAAGTAAAATTGTATTAAAAAAATTCATATAATCGCCTCTTTCGAATTAATTATATGAACTTTTTTTGTCAATATTTGTCGAATTATGTTACTTTTTATCAAATTTTATTTTAAATCGTCGATATATTTTTTTAATTGTTTTGATTCTGGACCTAGTATTATTTTTACTTGGTTATCAATTTCAACAATTCCTTTGGCTCCTAATTTTTGTATTCCTTCTTTATTTACAAGTGTTACGTCTTTAAGAGTTGCTTTAAATCTTGATAAATTAACTTCTGTTTTTATTATGTTATCTTTTCCACCTAAATAATCAACTAATTTATTCATATTTAAATGGGCATCTTTTTTTACAGATTTTAAAACTGCAAGTAAGATTATAACCAATATTAAAATTATTATTAAATATTCATACTTCATATTATCACCACTATAAGTATACTATATTAGCAAAAGAAAAAACAAGTATTTTTATAAATATGAACAAAAGAATAAAAAATAAGATAGTTTTAATTTTAATTTGCGTTAGTTGTTTCCATCTATAACACTTCTCTTTTTAGATAAAAACCTTTTTGTTTTTCATAGACTTAAATTCTGGTGTTATTATTGTTTTATTCACGAAACATGATATTTATACTTACAAATACATTTTTACTTTTTAAAGAGTTATAAGTAAGGAAGAGTCTTAAAAAGATTATTAGTTTGTTATTTTGTTGTTATAATGACTCGTTCATTATTATTATTTTAGTAATTTGTGGTATTATTGGTGGTTCTTTTATTAAAACAATGTCTGATGCTATTATCCTAATCTTTTGTCCTTCTTTAAGTTTTTTTCTTGTTACCTTATTATTATTTAAAACTATGTTAGTACTGTCAGTAATTTCTATCTCATATTCTCCTTGTTTACTTTTATTATTAGATGGTAATCCTTTGATTAAAAGTGTGGATTTATCATCTTTTTCTATTATTTCTTCAATAGTTGCGTCAAGAATAAACTCCTTTTCTTTTTTTTGCTTTGTTATTTGACTATAAGTAAAGTATGATAACATTGCAAAGAACAATATACCTATTAATACCGCAATTGCTTCTTTTTTCTTCAACATATATTTCTCCTTTCATTTCAATTTTCTTTTATTTTATTATTAAAAATTGCTATAAATATTGAACCAACACTGTTTCCAAGTATCATAATTAACATAGATAGAACTGCTTTTAAGGACCATAACTTGGCTAATGATATGTAATACATATTAGCTATACAGTGTTCAAACCCCGATAAAATAAATACAATTACACATATAAATATTGCTAAATATCTTACTATTGAATCTTTTTCTTTTTTAAAGGTATTAACTGCAATATACATAAGCATTCCACAAAAAATTGATAGTATAAAAATGCTTAGATAATTATCATTAATTTTAATTGCAGATATTTCTTTTGCTCTTACACTTAGGTTTGCAATTCTTGTATTAAGTACTAATAAAGATGTAATCATTGTACCTATAAAATTGCCAATTAAAGTTAAAAGTAAAGTCACAATATAATTTAATTTATTTTCTATAATATAGCCTATCATTCCTGTATATAGGTTCATTTTATATATACATATTGTAAGTAGTCCTACTGAGAAAAATATAGCGCCTATTATTGAATTGGAGATGCTTAAATAAACTGTTCCACCTATTCCAATCATCATTCCTGCGTAAATTCCTTTAAATAATATATTTATATTTTTCTTTAATGCATTCATTGTAAGCCTCCGAAATAATTACTATTTACTAGATAATTTTATTATATCTTTTGAAATCGGAAAAGTCAACTCACTCTTATTTTATGCTTTAACTTTTATAAATATAGAATAATTTGTACAAAAAAAAGAATCTACATAAAACTTGTAGATTCTTAATTAATTATTTTTTCTTAGCATCAACAACTATTTTTTTTAAACAATTTTTACCTGCTAATCTATATTCACTTTCACAACTATAAGTTTTTTTAGCATCTACAGACTTTCCACATACAGGATTACTTGTTTGGGTTGGTCTAAAGCTTGTATATCCGGCTTGGCATGAATAAATAACATAATCGGCTCCTTTTTGAAGCAGATAACACATGCCCTTATAATATCTTACTTCACTTGCTTTTGGATGTTGTCTTCTACAATCCTCTAGGCTATTACCATGACTCATTTTATTATAATAACAAACTGGAGCATCTGGCACAATATCCCAATCATATCCATTATACTCTTTACATGCTCTTACTAGTGGTTTTTTATCGTTGATATTAACACATTTATTCCCAACGGCTAAATTATAAGGTGAACTACATGATTTAACTATTTCAGCAGTTTTGCTTATTGTTTTAGTACATTTAGTTCCTTCTAATTTATAACCATCTTCACAGTAATAAACAACTTCTTTTTGCTCTTCTTTTTTTTTGCTCTTCTTTTTATTCTTATTTTTATATGTAAAATATATTGGCTCTGTTTTATTAAATTTTAATTCTGGTATTAATGCAGTTAAAATAGATATAGCTTTTTTTTGATCTAAAGGTCTTTCTAAATATCCATCAAAACCTATTATATTAATAAAATACTTTGCTTTATTTTTTTCTGTTGTTAATACGATAACTTTTATATCTTTTCTAATTTTTTTGCTAGCTGCAAAATTTTTTTCCTGTATCGCCATTTGAATAGGCATTATTTGTTATAATGGCATCATAACCATTAGGATTTTCTTTAAATTCTTGAATTAATGAATTTACATTAGGAACAATGGCTGTTTTGCAACCAACACTTTCTAAAATAGAATTAGTAATAATTGCCATTGGTTGATAAGAATCCCCTATTAATACTGATATGTTTTTATTAGATTTAATGTAAATTATTAATATTTTCTTTACTTTTTTTTATGAACTTCTTTTGTATAAAAATATATATTTATTTTATTTTCATTATATTCTTTGCTGTTAAAATTAATTCTATTTTTATCCATAGTCATCCTCAATACTTGTATCAAGAGTTGGCTACTTTGATTAATTAACATCTATGTATGAATCGAATAATACTGATACAATTTTATTATACTTTTTATTGTTTTCGGAAAAGTTTTTTGATTTCAAGAGATATTTTTATTAATCTTTTGATATAATTGCATTTAGACAAAGGAGGCTTGTGATATGTCTTTTACTCAAGCAACAATCAATAGAATATTAGAATTATGTGAGAAAAATCATATTACTCCAAATAAGTTATCAGAACTTTCCACTGTACCAGTAGCAACCCTTTTTGCATTACTAAATAATAAAGTAGAAAATCCTAGTTCTAAAAACATATATAAAATATGTAAGGTTTTTGGAATAACTGTTGCGGAATTTTATGACACCAATATATTTAATCAAATGAATTTTACTAAATAATATTTATTTGCAATCTTAATGATTGCTTTTTTATTGTTAAAAAAAACTGTACAATTACAGTTTTTTTAAATTATCTTTGCCATTTAAGTATTGGATATCCTCCATTTTGTGTTTTACTATCTTTATTATAATAATTTCCTAGTGAGATATTTAAATTAGATAAATCATTTGCACTTACTGAGGTTCCTGCGCCACTATAACCTACACTATCTAAATAATATACATTGGTTAAGGTTCCTTTGGAAAGTCCTATTGCTCCTCCTAATAATTCTTCTTGTACATCTCCAGCTTTTTCTATCACTGACGAATATGTTATTTTTCCTGAATTATATGAATTTTTTACAACGCCTGAATCTAGACTTCCAACTATTCCTCCCAAGCGATAATATGAATAACTTTCTAACGCTCTTACGCGGTTTGTACTATTAATTGTTCCATTAAAATATGTGTCTGAAATATATCCACTGTTTGTTCCTACGATTCCTCCAGAGTGAGTTTTGTTATACGAACTATAATTACAAGCGTTTTTGGTGTTTGTTACATTGAATTCTGTTGCTGCGTTAGTATAACTTCCTGTTATTATGCCTTCATTAATTCCTACTAATCCTCCAGAACTAAAATCACCTCTTAATATAAATGCGTAACAATTTGATCTTACTTCATAGTGGCCTGTCATTTTGCCTGAATAAGAGCAATTTGAAATTTTTCCATAATTTTCAGAAACAATTGTACCATCATTTGAATAAATTCTATATTCTCTAGCAGTTCCCGGATTAATGGATAAACTATTATATATCTCTCCCGTTAAATTAAGATTTTTAATATTTCCATTATTTTTTCTAAATAATCCAGTATAAAAAGTTGTTGTTATTTCTTCTAATATATATTGTCTAAAAAGATAGAACCCTTGTATAGTTCTATTTTGACCATCAAATATTCCATTATATCCTTCTGTTCCTATTTGAGCTAGAGCTTTTGAATTAAGACATATATTCCTAGTTAGAATTGCATTTATATCTTTTCTTCCACTATTTACTGTATTTGCAAACCAATTCAATTCATTTGCATTGCTTATTTGATAATATTCTACTCCATATATAGTTTTCTTTGATGGTTTTTGAGATGAAGTTCCATCCCATTGTAATGTACATGCTTGTGAATATGAGTCACTATATGGAATAAATTCAAAATCTATTATACTTGATACTTGTGCATTAGTTATATTCTTTACATCATCCCATGCTTCAAATTCTACTGTTACCTCTGCGCTTTCTCCTGCGGCTATTATATCCCCATTATTTATTCCACCTATTTTATATTTTATATTTGAATTATCTGTACTTACAAATGTATAATCTAATACTCCACTTGTTAGTCCTTTATTTTTTATTGTTATTTTATATATTATTCCTGATGATGTATTTGGAATAGATGAATACATTGTTCCTTCTGTTTTATTAAATGTTGGATTAGCATTCTGATATGCTTCTCCTTCTTTTTTTAAAACTGTAATTGAAGTTATTTCTATTAAATAATCTGTTGAATCAATAGTAGCATTTCCCATGATTTCTAATTTTTGAACAAGTACTGAATAACCTAGTGTCATTGAAAAAATTATCATTATCACTAATACTGTAATTATCTTTAATGGGGTCTTTTTCATATTTATGCCAAACAGACTAATGTCTTTCCTTTCTATCCTATTATATTTGTATTATATCACAAAGATATGCAAATTAAAAGAAGCCATTGGCCTCTTTAACTATTTTTTATTTCTGTCTAATTCATCTGATTTAAGCAAGTAGTAATAAGCATGCTCTTTATCAAATAGAACAAATTGACCTATTTCGTTGGTTGATTTTTCAGAGAAGATAATTGGAGATCTTACTTCAAGTTGTGCATTTACAAGTTCAGCAAAACTCATAACTTCACTTGATTTATCTTTTGGAATATCTGGTGGATTTTTTACCTCAACAATTATATCTCCATAGTCGTGTAAAATCTTTTTTAATCTTTTTATATATTTTGATTGCTTTTTATCTTCCCACATTATTCTTTTTACTACTACTGTAATTGTTATTATTGATGCAACTGAAGTAATAAGTCCTAATATGAAAAATGGAATATTACTAAATCTTGAAAGTTTTTGTACACTTACTATTTGACTGTTGTTTATATCTTTGTAATCCATCTTGATGTTGATAGTTTGTTCTGACAACGGAATTGTAAGATTTATATCAGCATCTATATCAAATACTTTATCGGCAGGTACATATTTGCCATCTACTTCAATTAGTAATGAAACTGTTAAATCAGATGTTACTGATAACATGTAATCTTTTTTAAAGTTATTAATTATTTGATTATATTTATCATAGTCAATTTTAACATTTTCTGATATTGTAAATGTGTTTTTGTCTTTTATTTCTAATTCTTTTCCTTCTGACAATACATATTCATCTTGCCATACTTGTTTAATACTGTTGGTATCAACTTTGTATTGAGCATTTATTTTAGCAACTACTTTATACTTATATTTAGCATCAATATGTTTAGATGAAGAAAATGTATAATCATAGAAGACATCTATATAATCTATAATTGACGCAATATACTGTCTATTTTTTGGTAAATATTTTTCCTTAAAATAATCATTTTTCTTTAAGTATACTTTATAATCTAAGTTACTTTTTTCTGAATAAGTTAACAAAGCAACATTTGAACTAGTTTTAATGTTTAGTGACGAATATATTAGAAAAAACGAAGTAATCATTAAAAATATTGCTAAAAACGATATAAAATACGTTTTAAATTTATGCTTAACGACAGTCTTTTTCTGCATGAATATCGCCACCTCCTTTTTATCTTCTTGCTAATGCTTCTTGTAGCATTACTGTTGGATAACCTATGTATTTAATTCCTATTGTAAACTTTCCAACTATTTGGCTAGCTTCTACTAGCTTAGTATCTGGTGCATTATTATTATCACCTTTAGTTTTATAAAGATATGCACCTGTCATTGTTTCTTTCTTTTCAATGACTCTATGTACGATATATGCTCCATCAGAATTATATACAATTACTTCTCCTACTTTTATATTTTTCCTTTCCTCTTTATCTACCTTTTTTAATATTACAGCATCTCCCCTATAGAATGCAGGGTTCATAGAGTTAGATGCAATTGCAATCAATTGGTATTTAAATGCTCCGGATACAAGTATTACTAAGATAATCAGTACTATAAATATTGGAGTATATGCTAACATTCCTTTATATTTCTTTCTATTTGTTTCTACTTTTTCCCTTTTATATAGTAGTCTATATACTCTTGCAAAAACTACAAATGGTAAAAGCAAGTCAATTACTCCTAATAAAAACCAGTTTAGGTTTGGTATAAAAGGAACTATAAAAGAATATATTATTAGCGGAATTTTATATGCTAGCGATGGTAAGAAATCAGCTTTATATGTTAGATATGTTAAAAGCATACTTCTTGCTATTGCAGGGTTAATAGTTATAACGAAAGTTTGAAATAGTTTCGCACCACTATCAATTTTTGATATAGTTAGTATTCTTGTAATATCTACAAATGTAAATAGTATTGTTATTATAACTATTAGAGCTTTACTTCTTCCACTTCTATTAACTAAAACTTGTCTTACATATTCTTGGAAAATTATTATTATTCCAAAATTCCAAATATTTTTAAATATTGCCTTAATTCCACTAGAATAAGGTGTATCTTGGAATCCAACAATAAATCCTAATATATAATAAAATATAAAATATCCTACTACCGTTATAATTACTGTCTGTAAGATATCAAGTCTAAATTTTTTATTAACATATTCATTCCTAAATAAAATAAAACATACTACAGCAAGTAAAATCCAAAACATGGGATTTATTATACTATTGTAAGTATTACTAAATTTATTTATTAGGAGAAGACAAGATAAAATTAAATAAGATATAATTGTTGCTATAACAATAATACTTTTACTATTAACCTTACGCATCTTGTCCTCCTAACAAATTAAAATAAGTTCAAAGACTTATTTTTTACTAAGTTTAAATTATTAAACTAAGCAGTTTTTTGATTGTAATCCAATACTACAGTTAAGCTTTTTGAAGCTCCAGCAGTTGGTGCGTGTTCACCAGTGGCAGTAGCATCATATTCAACTTTTACGTCAAAAGTATGAGTACCAGTTTCTTTTGCTAAGTCAGAACCTTGTTCGCTTCCTGCAGCTGGTGTAACTGTATATTTAATAGCAGCTGATCCACCTTCTCCTTCAGTTTCAGTTATTTTACTAAGAACTGCATCAAGGCTACCAGTATTTTTTACTGTTACAGTATAAACAGCATAGTCTCCTGGTTCTTTTAATGAAACATTGAAGTTAGCAGTAGTAGCGGTAAATGTTGGTGCAGCAGTTTCAGTTACTCCAGCAGAGCCTTCTTTTTTTTCGATATTAGTAATTTGAACATTCCATGTATCGCTTATTGTTGCATTAGCATTAATTGTTAATTGAGATGATAATGCAGCGAAACCTATGCTCATAAATACTATTACTGCGCATAACACACCAATTATAATACCTTTACTCTTTCTTTCGCTTTCCATTACTTTTCCTCCTTCTTTTATGAGACCTTGTCTCTTGCTTCAAATAGATTGTGACCAATCCTATTCTCACTAATTATAGCACATGTTACAGTCTAATGTAAATCATTTAATTAACAAAAATTGTGTTTTTGTCGACTTTTTTTTCAATAAAAAAAGAACATTTCTGTTCTTATAATTCTAGTGTTTCTACGTCTTGAGTTATGTGTGGTGTTGCAGGTATTGTATCATTAGTAGTTGTATCAACAATAGCTGCTTCTTCAACCACTTCTGGTGTTGCAATTGGGTCAACCAATTTAGCTTCATTAACTTTTGGAGTTCCTGGTTGTGGTGTAGGAATAACAGTTGAATATGCAGGATGTGCAACTGTAGGAATTGGTGCTGTATTCTCAAGTGGGTCTGCACCACCATATATTACAGTCTTTTCTTGTTGTAAGTTTTCCTTCTTTATATCAATTGTTGGACTTACCCCACCATATATTGATACAGGTTGAACTGGTTCTGTAGTAATAACTGGCTTAGCCTCTTCTTGTACAGGTGCTTGTGGTACTACAGGTGTAGCATTTACAACTGGTGTAGGATTTATTACTGGTGTTTCAGCAGGTGGAACAACATTATTAATGTTAATACTTGGTATTTCTTCTGATTGAGTTTGTTCTGGTACTATGCTTTCACCTATATTAAGTACGCCTGGTGTTTCTGTTTTAGTAGGCATTGCTACCTCTTCTACTACTGGTTTAGTATTATTATTTGCAATATCTAATATTCCGGCTCCTATATTACTAGTCATTGGTGAGTGTTGTGCTATTTGTGGTTCAGCATTGCTTTGTGCAGGTTGTATTGTAGGTTGTTCTGCAATGGTTGGCTTAATTTCTTCTTGTGCAGGCGCTTGTGGTACATTTATTTGTACTGGCTCTGGCGCTACCGGTGTTTCTACATTAGGAGTAGTAAAGCTATTTACTGGAGAGACATTTTCTTCTTCCTCTTCTTTTTTTGCTGAAGTTAATAAAAGTATTAATGCTATTAATAAAAGTATTACTCCGCTTGTTATCAAAATCCCAGGTAAAGTTAAAAACCATCCAGGATTAAAACTCATGAATTCTAAAATTTTCATTCTTAGTCCATCTCCTCTTCTATTCTATTTCAATGATAACAAAAAAAGACGAAAAAATCAATTCTTTTCATCTTTACATTTTTACTTTACACAATTTAACGTTTTCCATGGCTCTGAATTTGGTGGAGAAATTTCAAAAGTCATTACTTCTTTTTTTACCGGGTGTTCAAATTCTAGCTTATAGGATAAGAGTGCAATCTGTTTATTGTCTCTTATACCATATCTTTGATCTCCATATAATGGGTGATTAATATTTGCCAATTGAACTCTTATTTGATGGTGTCTACCTGTTTCTAAATTTACTCTAACAAGTGATAATTTTTTCTCCTTATTTTCGCTTATTACTTCATATTTAAGCTTTGCTATTTTCCCTTTATCTTTTGTCGTAATTTTACTAGAATTGTCGTTTTGCTTTACAATATAGTTTACAAGACTTCCATTTTTTTTATTAAAAAGTCCTCTTACTACTGCAAGGTATGTTTTTTTTACTTTATGCTCTTTTATTTCATTGGTAAGTCGTGAGGCCGCTTTTGATGTTCTTGCGAAAACCATTATTCCACTTACTGGTCTATCTAATCTTTGGACTAGTCCTATATATACATTACCTGGTTTATTATATTTCTTTTTTACATATTCTTTAACCATTGTAAGCATATCAATATCTCCACTTATATCTGCTTGTGAAGGAATATTTGCTGGTTTTACTGCAACTATTATGTGATTATCTTCATATAAAACATTTAGCTTATTCATTATAATACCTACTACATACTCCACAAGGAAGCACTAAATCACTATTTTTAATTGGAATAGCTATTTCTTCTGAGTATATTTTACCTGTATGATTTTTTCCTATAGTTGATTTAAGAACATTAGTAAATACTTCTTTTGATAGTCCTGTTGTATATGTATTTATTATTACAAATAGTGGTTCTTCTGTTAATAATTCGCTGCAAAGTTCTACTAAATTATATAAATCTTTTTCTATATCCCAAACCTCACCATTTGCTCCCCTACCATAACTAGGTGGATCCATTATTATTGCATCATATTTATTGCCACGTCTAATTTCTCTCTTAACAAATTTTACTACATCATCTACAATATATCTTATTGGTCTTGATTCAAATCCACTTGATTTTACATTTTCTTTGCACCAATCTACCATTCCACGTGATGAATCAACATGAACTACACTTGCACCTGCACTTAGGGCGGCAACACTAGCTGCACCAGTATATCCAAATAGATTTAACATCTTTATATTTCTTCCTGCATTAGATATTTTATCAATTATAAAATCCCAATTTACGGCTTGTTCTGGAAATAATCCTGTATGTTTAAATCCCATCTGCTTAATATTGAATACTAAGTTTTTATAATTAATTTTCCAACTTTTTGGTGGATTCTTTAAATTTTCCCAGTAGCCTCCACCTTTATTACTTCTATGATATACTGCATCTATATTATTATATTTTTCTAATAAATTTGTATTATTCCATATTATTTGTGGATCTGGTCTTAGTAATATAACATTACCCCATCTTTCTAATTTTTCCCCATTACCACAATCAAGTAATTCATAATCTTTCCAATTTTTAGCAAGTAACACACTATCATCTCCTTTTAGTGCTTTTCTTTATTAAAGATATCATATTTATTATAATTTTTCCATATTATATTTAAAGTTAAAGCGATATCTTTTTATGATATCGCCTGATTTTACATTTTACTTGGTATTTGTATTACCAATAAATCTAACACTTCTTTAATTATTCTATTTGATAAATTCAATACATATAACCAATCATTTTTGTTTTCTTCATCAGTCAAATTAGATATATTGTTATTTTGATAAAAGTTATTAACCAATAAGCATAAATCATATACATAATCTGCTAGATAGAATGGATTTCTATTATTATATGCTAAATATATGTAATCCTCTATATCAAATAATTTCATTCTTAAGTTTCTGTCTGATTCATTATAAATTTTACTGCTTAAATCTTTTTGTGTATAACAATTATCTTTAAGTATTTTATTAACTCGTAAGTATGTATAAAGTATGTATGGTCCTGTTTTTCCTATTGTATCTGAGAATTTTTCTATATTAAATATATAGTCTTTTTCTTTGGAGTTTTGTAGATCGCCATATTTTAATATTGAGTTTACTATTTTATCTAAATCTTCGTTTGATAGATTTTTATTTTCTTCTTTTTTTGATATGAATATTTCTTTTATGTCATTATATAGACTTTCTAATTTAGGCGCTGTTCCTTCTCTTGTTTTAAATGGTTTACCATCTAATCCGTTTACTGTACCATAACCTAAATGTTCTAGTTGTGTCCTTTTAAATATTCCACATTTTTCTATTGTTCTAAAAACCTGTTCAAAATGTAGTGCTTGTCTTAAATCAGTAACATAAAGTACATGATCTGGATTGAAATCTTCTTTTCTTTGTAGTAGACATGCTAAATCGGTAGAAGCATATAAATAAGCTCCATTACTCTTTTTAAATAGTAGTGGCGGTATTTCTTTTTTATCAGTAGGTTCTTCTACGTCTACTACCAAAGCGCCTTCGCTTTGCCTTAAAAGCCCTTTTTCATTAAGTATTTTCTCTATTTTTGGAATATATGGATATGCATCACTTTCACCATACCAATAATCAAATTTTGCTCCTAAGTAATCGCAATTTTTCTTTATGTCTTCAACACTAACATCTAATATTTTTTTCCATAGTTTTCTATATTCTTCATTTCCATCTTGTAATTCTTTTGTTATTCTTGCACATTCTTCTTTTAATTTTTCATCTTCCTTGCAACGTGCGCTCATCTTTGGATAAGCTACATCTAAGTAATTTATATCTATATCTTCTAGTGGTATTTTATCTTCTAATATTGCATATATTACTTCACCTATTTGAAGCCCATAATCACCTAGGTGTACGTCGCAAATAGTTTTATGTCCCATAAATCTAATTATTCTTGCGATACTTTCTCCAACTATTGTGGTTCTCATATGACCAACATGCAATGGCTTCGCTACATTGGCGCCACAATAATCGACAACAAATGTTTCACTTTTTTCCGGTAATTGAATATTAAATTTGTTATCGTTACTCATTTTTCTTAATACATTGCAGATAAAGTTGTTATTTATCTTTATATTTAAAAAGCCAGGTGCTACAAATTGTACGCTTTCAAAATAGTCATTAAAGTTTTTTATATCATTAATTTTTAGTTCTACTTCTTTACCAACTTCTATTGGAGATTTCCCTTCTTTTTTTGCAATTTTAAATATATCATTAGATTGATAATCACATAAATCAGGTCTATTAGATTTAGAAACTTTTATATCTTCTATTCCATTTTTTATGAATAGTTCTTCTATTATCTTATTAATCATATGGCACTTCCTTTCTTAATGGAACTAATAATTTAGTATATTATATCACTTAGTTATTTGTATGTAAATTTAATTCAAAATAAATTCAAAAATAAAAACGTTGAGTAATCAACGTTCATTTCTAACTGGTCGGGAAAACAGGATTTGAACCTGCAACCCCTTGGTCCCAAACCAAGTGCTCTACCAAGTTGAGCCATTTCCCGAATTATGGTGCACCCAATAGGAGTCGAACCCATAACCTTTTGATCCGTAGTCAAACGCTCTATCCAATTGAGCTATGGGTGCAATCATATAAAAGGAAAACTCCTCTTAGATAACAATTTAATGGTGGCTCCGAATGGAATCGAACCATCGACACAGGGATTTTCAGTCCCTTGCTCTACCGACTGAGCTACAGAGCCAAAAAAAATGGCGGTCTCGACGGGGATTGAACCCGCGATCTTCTGCGTGACAGGCAGACGTGTTAGCCACTGCACCACGAGACCATTGGTTGCGGGAAGAGGATTTGAACCTCTGACCTTTGGGTTATGAGCCCAACGAGCTACCGAACTGCTCCATCCCGCGATATAAATCAAATTGGCGGAGGAAAAGGGATTCGAACCCCTGCGCCGCTTGCACGACCTTCCGGTTTTCAAGACCGGTCCCTTCAACCAGACTTGGGTATTCC
>ULRW01053687.1_pt1 | contig 22262 bp, 19 predicted proteins | sample 1955581 | NCBI WGS metagenome assembly ULRW01 (sample SAMEA4835687, study PRJEB28245) | human gut metagenome | biome: gut microbiome; material: fecal sample | place: Denmark | collected 2008 | reverse complement strand
GAGAAACTGTGGGAGAAACTGTGGGAGAAACTGTGGGAGAAACCGGATTGAAAATATTGCAATTAATTAATAATAAACCATTTATAACGAGATTGGAATTGTCGGAAGCAATCGGGTTGTCTGTCCGGGGAATAGAATGGAATTTATTGCAGTTAAGGAAAAAAGGGATATTAAAACGTATGGGCGCTACGAAAAAAGGATATTGGAAAATTGTCCGGAGGTTGAAATAGCCTGATAAATAAAATCAGGGTTGTAATATTCTTTTGAGAGGGAATATTACAACCCTTACAGATGATTATATTTTTGCTTTGTATATTCTTATTTTTCGAATTCCCCTTGTTGTCTTTCGACCTCTTTCAGGCGGATGGAATTCAATTCCTGTTGCAGTTTCTGAATTTCCTTTTTCAATTCAAAGTTTGTTGTTTTATCTCCGTTTTTTTCCATATTCCGGGTATTCAATTTTTCAGCTTCCTGCGGGTCATAAAGCATTTGAAAACCGGGAGCCACACTCTCAAAAGTTACTTCTCCGGCTACTGGCATCTGTGAGCCTTTCAGCAAGACCTCTGCATGCACGGTAATTTTACCCGGTTGTAATCCGGAACGTATCAGTACGGGAGCAGTTCCCCATTCGATAGGTTTCGGATTTACAAATCCTGATTCTTCACCGACAATGCTTGCGGGACCTTTCACTGTGAATCGGATTTCATCTTTATTCAGGCGTTTGATGTTTCCCTGCTGATCGGCGATAGCAGCCACTACGGTGACAAAATCCGAACCGTCGGCAGTCAGTTTTTTCCCGTTATCATCTACCCACATTATAATTTTAGCCGGTCGCCGGGCTGGTCTTTTGATCTCTCGGGCCACTACTTTTCCGTCGATCAGTCCCTCGGCCAATAGGTATACCTCTTCTTGCTTTCCGGCTCTGCTTAATTCTTTGTCGTGCATAAAATCATATATATCCCGGAAAATAACAATCGGAGAGGGCATTCCCGTATTGCGCTTTTCCTTATGATAAATCCGGGTCTCTCCGTCTTTACAAAAAGTCAGGCGCACCTCGTCACAATTGGAATAGACCGTTACATCGGAGGGAGAAAAAGGTGTCATTTCGTGGGCGATATATATCATCGGTTCCGTTTTTTCCCGTTGAGCCATAAACATGTAATAGGCATATTTGGGCTGGCGGAATACATCCATCAATCCTCCGTAGAAAGGGTCGGGATGATATCCCCGCTGGTGGTCGAAGGAGTGCCAAAGGCAACCGCCGGCATGCTGGCGGCTGGTTTGGTACAATGTTTCGTAGCAGGTGTATTTATACGAGGGGGAGGCATAGTGGTTCGCCTGTATCAGCATCGGTTTTTCTCCCCAGCTCCGGTCTACCCGGCTCGGAGAGTTATGTGAATTCCAGTCGTCCACATTGTCGCCCCATTCCCGGGTAAAATAAGTAACTGTATCGTTACTTTCCCGGGATTCCCAACCGGCGTCGCCGGTTGCCGGATGGGTATAACGGATGGCGTAATACTCTTTCCCGCGTGCTGTTTCGTCACAAGCGCAGTAGCAGCCTGGGTAAGGATATTCTTCTTCTACGATGTGCCGTACTTTTTCTGCAAAATCTGCGGGATACCAGGTTTCATTCAGAATAGGCTCCCACAGCCACACTGAAGGATGATTCCGGTCGCGTCTCACCATATTCCGGATATCTGCATATACCCTTTCGCCGAAAACAGGATCGTTGTTCCAGAATTGCCAACCCGGCGTATTTACGATTACGAAAAGTCCTAATTCGTCGCAGGCATCCATAAAAGCGGGATCCTGTGGATAATGAGCATTTCGGATTACTTTCAGTCCGGCTTCCCGTAATTTTTTGGCATCTCTCCAATGCATACTATTAGGCAGTGCATTACCTACAACGGCAAAATCCTGATGTCGGTTGGCTCCGATCAGTGGAAACGGATAAGGTTTGCCGTTCAGCCAGAATCCGTCTTTTCCCCGGAATTCAATACTCCGGATTCCGATACGTTGTTTATATCCGTCTATCGTTTTGCCTGCTGCATCTTTTACAGTCACTATCAGCCAATATAAATTCGGATGCTCCGGGGACCATAAACTGGGAACACGAACCTCCATTTTTCCGTTGCGTTCTGCAGTTTGCCCGGCTTTAATGTGTAATTTTTGAGTCAGTCCGGCTACTTTTCTGCCGACTGTATCTTCCAGGATATAGTTGATTTTTCCCTGAAATGTTTTCTCTGTAACATTTTTTACCTGCAATTTCAGTAATACTTCTGCACTTTGTTCCGATACCCGGTCGTAACCGACAAAAATTCCCCCGCCTGCCGTTTCGTTTTCATAATTCGGGTCAGTGATGAATATGTGATTGTGAGTAATCAGGTAACAATCGCGGTATATGCCTCCGAAATAGGAGAAATCCAGGGTTTCCTGCGGCTTACCGGGAGGATATGCCGGATCGTTGCTATTGTCTGTACATACGGCGACTATATTGTCTTCTCCCGGTTTTACGATCTCTGAAATATCTACTGCCACAGGTAGGTATCCTCCGAAATGTTCGGACAGTAGCCGCCCGTTTACCCAGATTTTTGATTTTCCCATAATACCTTCGAAATACAGAAATATCTTTTTGCCTTTTAGTTCTGCAGGAAAAGAGAAATGTTTCCGGTACCAGGCGATACCCTGGTAGTTGACACATCCGCTGGCTTTTTCGGGTAAGTATTCCAAACCGTGGGGAATATTTACTACCTCCCACAAAGAATCCGGGTAGTTCGTTTGCCAGGCGTCGGGTATATCTCCTTTCCGGAAACGCCATGCCACATTCATATTATATACTTTCCGTCCAGAATTTTTCAGTTCGTAAAATCCGGCAGTCGACCAGGAGCTTTGCTTGTCGGCAAAGGATTGACAAGCAATTCCCCATAGAATTCCGATCAAAATAATATATTTTTTCATAGAGACAGAGATATAATTTATTTAGCAAACAGGATGATCATGCTTTATTAATAAACGAACATCTTGAATATCGTTTTATTTAAATGTTAATGAAAGAGTCGTTTATTCTTTTCCGCTTTCCAAAATCAGGCGGATTGATAATTGGAAATTGACAGATATAGATCCGGACGACTTTCTGAATTTCGTATTTATTTCGCCTTTATCCTAAAATTAATATCAGGATGGATCATTTTTACCGGTTCGCATATCGGGCGAAATTTCGGTAAATATAATACTTCTGATTTCAATATGCCAAAAAAAGAGCAGTCGGATCTTTATCGGATATATGGTTTTGTAAGGTATGCCTGAAGAAGACGTCTTTGTTCCGGATATTTTTGCTGCTATTTTATTTGGCGTATCCTTGTCATTCAATATATTTTTCAGAAAAGAAATGAGTGAAAATAATCTTATAGGATTGGGTACTGTACTGATTGATATATGATTACGAGAATGAGACAGCCGATTTGTGATGTATTATATTTCTTTAAGAAACATTGGGGAATCGGAATCTTATGTATATTTGTAAAAAGTGAAGTTATGAAGAATGAAGATCAGTGTAAATCGGGGTTATTGTATAAGAATTTTTCTATCGTTTTGATGCAGACTTTTACTTCCCGTTACATCGATATTTCTGAAAAAGAACTTTTCCGGGATAAAAGATCCGGGGATATCGACGATCAGTTGTTTACTCATCAGGAAAGGATTATCGACAGGTACGAACTCGAAGGTTTCAGTATTAGGATTCAGATTGATGAGCCCAATGTTGCTGTATTGGAAGGGCATGTACAGGTTTTGGTTGCTGTTTTCTTCGATAGAACGATGCAATTGTCTTACCGTATTGTGGTTCCTCCGGGGGAGGCGGACGAGAATGCCGTGTTGCCGGAGGAGGATAGGGAAGAAAGAGAACGGGAGAAGCAAAAGTTTTGCCGGATCAGCGAACCCTTTAATACAGATCAGTTGATTGTGGTGGCCGGTATTGTGCAACGCGTCGAACACTGGATTTATAATAAGGAAAAATGCCGGCAGGAGATCGACGGAGCCTTGAAGAAAGTAAAGATTACGGGACTGCATTTGGATGCCGGCGGCAGATATCGGGAAAAGGACGTTTATGAGCCGGGAATTTCATTTGAAGAAGTGCAGAGACGTTACCGTAAATACTTTGACAGGACACCTGAGAAAGATTTTTATTATCCGGACCATAATTATATCTATATTGATATTTGGGAAACGGTCGGGCATCAGGGAACGGTTATGTTCGACAGGATGAAGGAAGACGATATTATCCAGCATATTGAGAAATTTCATCGTTCGGAATTGGTGGGATTAATGACTTTGTATCCGGAAGAATGGCCTTACCGGATGGAAAAAAGTTTTGGAGATATATGCGGAAAAAATATTGCGATTGATACGGACGACCTCGTGCTTGTCAATGAGAATGTATGTGTGGTGATCGGTACTTATGGGAAGCGTGGGAACTGTGCTGCGACAAATTGGAAAGAACATCTGGGCAGAAGGGAGTGTTATCACGTCAGTTGGCCGGAATATCTGGTGTTGGTTGAAATTTTGCTGGCGAAAAAACAAACGATCAATTATGTGCTGAATAAGTATATTTATAATTCCCACCGGGCTATGGAAAAAGATTTCCAGCATCAGGACAATGTGCACGATATGATCAAAGAAAATGCCCGTTTGAGTGTGGAATTGTCGAATATCGTTCTAAAACTCGATTCGGTGCGGTATTTGCGCTACATGTCGCATAAATACATGTATCATCAGACAGCCCGGAATCTGAAAATCGAGGAAGATGAGAAACAGTTGAATATGACGATCAAGCAAGTGGATAAGTCCTTGAATAATGTCAGTAATATGTTGGAAATCAGTCAGGCCAATAGTACGAAATACATATTGTTATTTATATCCGTAGCTTCTTTGTTTTCTGTTATATTGCAAGGGGATGAAGTGCCTTTATTAACGGATTTATCTCAGGAATTGGGTAAGCAAACAGCTACGGTTTTGGTTTTGCTGACGGTTTTGGGTGTTATATTCGGGTTTGTCGTTTTATTGAAAACAGCCGTGAAATATATAGCTAAAATATTGCGTTTGAACGAGCCCGGATATATTATGCTATTCGTGTATCTGACATCGGTTTTTATTATAGTTTTGCAACAGAATACAATTTTGTTGTTATCCGAATGGTATGCTAAGATCGGGCGTTTACCGATTATAGTCGTATCGGTGGTTATTGCCTCTGTTGTGGCTGCGGGGCTGATATCCTGCATAAAAATGATAGTGGGGGATACGAGTGGAAAATTGAGAAAACATAAATCTGATGTGAAATGATCCGGAATTATAAATTTGAAGACAGAACGACATTGTGTGATTTTTTTGCAATTGTGCTCGAAGAGCATAAGGACTATATATCTCACGGGGAACTTCAGATGGGGATTGCAACGGATCCCGGTATATTGGCTGCCGATTATAAGCAAAAATGGCTGCAATACCTGGACAGGCAGACAGCGGATCCCTCCAATACCGTGTTGTTGTATGAAGACAACGGTATTTTGACCGGATTTATCATATTCGGTGTTATGGAAGACGGGGCAGAACCTTATGGTGTAATTTTCGATATGGCTGTTGCTCCGGATGCCCGGGGAAAACGTATCGGGGAGCAGTTGCTGGAAAAAGCTGTAGAGAATTTCCGGGAACGCGGGATCCGCAACTGTTATCTGGAATCGGGCGTTAATAACCATTCGGCTCATCATTTTTTTCAAAAACACGGTTTTGCACAGGTCTCCGATATCTTTCGAATGAAATTGTGATTGTACCTGTTACCGGAACGATCTGCCCGAACTGTTATTGCTCTGAAATTATCTGCATGTAAAATTTGGGATTTACGAATTTTCCCTGAAAAGGGTAATATGTTTGATCTGAAATAGTAAGTTAGAATAACTTAAAGATACTTCACGACTTATTCTCTATTTAAAGTTTATAATTAAAGTCCGGAATTGCTTTGTTTTCTTGAATATTCTGTTTTAATTTGTTTCCGGAAAAAGGGGGTGCCTCTTTCATGAGGCTGAGATTATACCCGATGAACCTGATACGGTTAGTACCGTCGTAGGGAGTTTTTTTGAGTATCCGACTTCTCTGAACGTGCGCGGCACACTCTCTTTCCATAGATAACATATTTAAGAGAGTTTATGTTCGACGTACAATTTATTACTCATTTTACCGATACGATTACTTATCTTGATTCTGTGCGGATTGCGCTGGAAGGAGGTTGCCGCTGGATACAGTTGCGCATGAAAGAGGCGACGGAGGAGGAAGCAGAAGTTGTTGCCCGACAGGCGCAGGCTCTGTGTTCTGATTACGGAGCAGTTTTTATTATCGACGACCGGGTGAAATTGGTGAAAAAGATTGGAGCCGACGGGGTGCATCTCGGTAAGCAGGATATGCCGGTGGGGGAAGCCCGGCGGTTTTTGGGAACTGCATTCCGTATCGGCGGGACAGCTAATACGTTTGAAGACATACGGCGACATGCGATGGACGGTGCCGATTATATCGGTTGTGGCCCCTTTCGGTTTACGACAACCAAGCAAAAGTTAGCTCCCGTGCTCGGATTGGAGGGATATCGAGTTATTTTAGGCCGGATGCATGAGGTTGGCATCGGATTACCGATTGTCGGAATTGGCGGTATTACAACCGAAGATATCCCGCCCTTAAAAGCTGTCGGATTAAATGGAATTGCTCTAAGTGGTAGTGTATTGCGTGCAGCCGATCCGGTAGCGGAAATGAAAAAAATCATTGAATTGACAAAATAAATTCCGGATAATTATGAAAGATCAAATTAAAATTACGTATCCCGATTCGGAGAAAATTTACATGCCCGGTAACTTGTTTCCTGAGCTACGGGTCGGCATGCGGCGTGTAAAGCTAACCCCGACGGTAACTGTGGTGGATGGCGAACAGGTGATGACCGAAAATACTCCGGTCTATATATATGATACCAGCGGAGCATATAGCGATCCGGAAACGGATATTGATTTGAAAAAGGGATTGCCTCGTTTGCGTGAAGAATGGATCCGGCAGCGCGATGTGGAGCGTCTGCCGGAGATCAGTTCCGAATACGGTAAGGCCAGGCTGGCTGACAGGAGTCTGGATCATCTTCGTTTCGACCACATTCAATTGCCTTACCGGGCAATAGAAGGGCGGGAGATATCCCAGATGTATTATGCCAGGCAGGGTATTGTTACGCCTGAAATGGAGTATGTGGCTATTCGTGAGAATATGAATTGCCGGGAGTTGGGTATCGACTCATACATAACAGCGGAGTTTGTACGACAGGAAATTGCGGCCGGTCGTGCGGTATTGCCGGCCAATATCAATCATCCCGAAGCCGAACCGATGATTATCGGTTCGAAATTTCTTGTCAAGATCAACACCAATATCGGTAATTCGGCAACGACGTCTACGATCGAGGAGGAAGTCGAGAAGGCGATCTGGAGCTGTAAATGGGGTGGAGATACCCTGATGGATTTGTCGACGGGCCGGAATATTCATGAAACCCGCGAATGGATTATCCGTAACTGCCCGGTACCTGTAGGAACTGTGCCGATGTATCAGGCAATGGAAAAGGTAGGAGGAAAGGCTGAAGAACTGACCTGGGAACTGTTTCGCGATACGTTGATTGAGCAATGTGAACAAGGTGTTGATTACTTTACGATCCATTGCGGAATTCGTTTGAAAAATATCCGTTACGCCAATAGTCGCCTGTGTGGTATGGTAAGCCGTGGCGGTAGTATTATTTCCCAATGGTGTCTGGCGCATCGGAAAGAAAGTTTTTTATATGAGCATTTCGATGATATCTGTGATATTTGTGCACAATACGATGTGGCTTTGTCTCTGGGAGATGGGTTACGTCCGGGATCGATTTACGACGCCAACGACAAGGCTCAGTTTGCTGAGTTGGATACGATGGGCGAGTTGGTGCAACGGGCTTGGGCAAAGAATGTACAAGCATTTATTGAGGGACCGGGACATGTGCCGATGCATAAAATACGGGAGAATATGGAGAGGCAGATCGAGAAATGTCACGGTGCTCCGTTTTATACCCTCGGACCGTTAGTGACCGATATTGCTCCGGGATATGATCATATAACGAGCGCCATTGGCGCGGCTCAGATCGGCTGGTACGGTACGGCAATGCTTTGCTATGTAACTCCGAAGGAGCATCTTGCATTGCCTCAGAAGGAGGATGTACGCGTGGGAGTCGTGACATATAAGATTGCAGCCCATGCGGCAGATTTGGCCAAGGGCCATCCCGGGGCCGATGTACGTGATAATGCATTGAGTAAGGCTCGTTATGAGTTTCGGTGGAAAGATCAGTTTAATTTAAGTCTTGATCCGGAGCGTGCTTTGCAGTACTACCGTGAAGCCAACCATCTGAATGGAAAATACTGTACAATGTGCGGACCTCATTTTTGTGCGATGCGTATCAGCCGGCAATTGCGTGATTGTGAATATACGGCTGAAACCGAGACAGAATCGACTGTCGGAGTAGAAAATAATCCATGTATAAAATAAGCTGAAAAGATGATTGAAACAAGAGTATCACAGGGAATCGTAAGTACCTATTTTGACAAATTACAGAGAAATCTTGATTTGGATGTTGCCATTGTCGGCGGAGGGCCGTCGGGTATCGTAGCTGCCTATTATCTGGCTAAGGCCGGTTTGAAGGTAGCTCAGTTCGACCGTAAACTTGCTCCGGGAGGAGGTATGTGGGGCGGTGCTATGATGTTTAACCAGATTGTTATTCAGGAGGAGGCAATGCCGGTTGTACGCGATTTTGAAATCCGTTACGAATCATGCGGAGACGGACTTTATGTAATGGATTCGGTTGAAAGTACTTCTTCATTACTTTATCATGCCGTGCATGCCGGGGCTACGATTTTTAACTGCTATTCGGTTGAAGATGTGATTTTTAAGAATAACAAAGTAAGTGGGGTTGTTGTAAACTGGACGCCTGTTTTGCGTGAAGGATTGCATGTCGATCCGTTGAATATTTTGGCTAAAACCGTTATCGACGGTACGGGACATGATAGTGAAATAGCTTCTACGGTTGCCCGTAAAAACGGTATCAAGCTGGCAACAGAGACCGGAGGTGTTATCGGTGAACGTTCCCTGGATGTAACTGCAGGTGAAGAGGAAGTTGTAAACGGTACGAAGGAAATTTATCCCGGTCTTTATGTTTGCGGTATGGCGGCTTCGGCTGTGTCAGGTACTCCGCGTATGGGGCCGATTTTCGGCGGTATGCTGATGTCGGGTAAGAAGGTTGCCGATGAGATTATTGCTCGCTTTAAGAAATAACGATTTTCAACACAAAAAAACAACAACCCTGTTCTGCCAAATGGGCGGGACGGAGTTGTTGCCTGTTTAAGAGACGGTTTGAATCAGCTTATCCAGATGCTGCAGAAAGGCTTCGGTGTCGTCGGGAGAGCGATAACGGTTCCAGACATCACCCAAAAGAGCTGCTCCGCCGAATCCCAATGTCCGGACCGTCGTAAGATTGTCGGCCGTTATCCCTCCCAGTGCAATGATTTTGGTATCTATAATGCCTTTGCGGGCAGCAGTCCGGAGTTGCTCCATTGAAAATTCCGACCGATACCCTTGTTTGGAAATACTGTTGAAAATAGGACTGAGAAAGAGGTAATCGGTTTGTTTTTTGTATTCGGTAATTTCTTCCAGTGAATGGCAGGAACGGCTTATCGAACCGTTATAACCGTCCGGTATGTCCGGGTTACGCTTGTTGAGATGTATTCCTGCCAGTCCGTACCGTTGCTGAAGGGTAAAATGATCGTGTAAAACGATGCCGGCACGATGTGAGGCCGGTAGCCCCTCGATCAGTGCTGCCAGCTCTTTTTCATTGCATCCCGGTTTACGTAGGTGAAGACGGAAGCCCTTATCGAGTATGGCTGTCAATGCGGTTGCTTCCTGAGGCAGGAAATCCGGTGTTGTCAGGATGATCAGGCGTAAGTTCATAAGCATTTACTGTTTAGTGTATCCGGGAAATGCCATAGCGGACCGTTTCCCGCGCCGAGGTGTAAGTCACGGGCAGCAGCAATGGCATTGTCTGTGTATCTTTTGGCCTGCCGGACAGCTTCGGACAATGTGTAGCCGTATCCCAACAAAGTGGCGATTGCCGATGAGAGGGTACATCCCGTACCGTGGAGATTGGAGGTGTCGATGCGTGGGCTGGTGAATACGTGTAATGTGCCGTCGTAAAGTACATCCGTCGTATCGTTTCCTTCCAGATGACCTCCTTTGACCAGAAAAGCACAACCATAACGGTTATAAAGGGTTGTTGCTGCGGTTTTCATTTCAGAAACGGTGCGTACCGGAGTGTCTAATAGCAGAGAAACTTCGTCCAGATTCGGAGTTACCAGGCAGCAAAGCGGAAACAACTCATGACAAACGGCTTCGATGGCATCGGGTTGGGTTAAGGTTCGGCCACTGGTAGATACCATTACAGGATCGAGTATGATATTGCGGCAAGGGTAATGTCGGAGAACGGTGGCAACTGCTTGGACAATACCGGCAGTTCCCGTTATACCGATTTTGATTGCTGCGGGTTTCATGTCGCTTAGTACGGCTTCTGTCTGTTGTCTGACAAGTACAGGTGTCAGATATTCTACAGTCCTGACGCCTTGGGTATTTTGTACTGTAATGGTTGTAATGGTTGTGGTAGCATATCCGCCTAAGGCGGATATTGTTTTGATGTCGGCCTGTATTCCGGCGCCGCCTGACGGATCGGAACCGGCAATGGATAGTATGATAGGAGGCGTATTCATATTACGGAATCCGTTGATTTATTCTTTCAAGTCTTTATTCTTCCTGAATGGAAATGTCTGTGATTTGGGGTATTTATATTGACAAAGGTACATTTTAATTGTAGATTTTAGATTAACGGTTTTAGATTCTGTCTTACTTTAAAGAATAATAGCTTACTTTGCTTACAATATGCCATAGTTTCGTGGAAATTATAACCGGAATCAGTATATTTTACTTCAGGTTGTATGTTTTAACTGTAAATTTAAAATTACTTGACAGACCGGTTTGTTATTGAATTTATTCAATCCGGAATTGTAAATTTACAATTAAAGCCTGTGGTTTATCAGTTAGCTGAAAACGGATTTTGGAAATTACTCTTATCTTTGCCGGCAGTGCGATACTAACTAAACTATACAATGATAAAAAACAACATCTTGGATACTATCGGGAATACCCCGATGGTAAGAATCAATTCATTATGCCCCAATCCCCGGGTAAATATCTATGCCAAATTGGAAGGGTTTAATCCGACAGGAAGTATAAAAGACCGTATTGCCTTGCAAATGATCGAACAGGCTGAACGGGAAGGGCGTTTGACGAAAGGAAAGACGATTATCGAGCCGACTTCCGGCAATACGGGAATAGGACTGGCTATTATCGGTATTATCAAAGGTTATCCTGTGGAAATTGTGATGAGTGAAGGTGTTTCAGTAGAACGCCGGAAAATTATCCGTTCTTATGGAGGTAAAGTAACTCTTACTCCGGCAGCAGAAGGGACTGACGGAGCTATTCGTAAGGCCCGTCAATTGGTGGCAGCTGCTCCGGAAAAATATTTTATGCCGGACCAGTTTTCCAATGCTGCCAATTATCAGGCGCATTATGAGAATACTGCCATAGAAATTTGGCAGCAGACAGAAGGAGAAATCGATTATTTGGTATGTGCTTTAGGGACTTCGGGTACGATTATGGGACTTTCGAAATTTTTGAAACGTTGTAAGCCGGAACTGAAGGTGGTTTGTGCCCATCCGATCAAAGGACATTATATTCAGGGACTTAAAAATATGGAGGAGGCCATTGTACCGGCTATCTATGATCCTTCCCGTATCGATATACAGGTGATGATCGAAAGCGAGGAAGCGATAGCGATGGCCCGGGAGATAATAGCCAAAGAAGGTATTTTTGCAGGAATGAGCAGTGGTGCGGCTATGCTCGCTGCATTACGTACGGCAGAACAGATCGGATCCGGAAATATCGTCGTCGTATTTCCGGACCGGGCGGAAAAATACCTCAGTACCCCGATGTTTGCTAATCTGGCGGATTACTGATCGGGTATTTCAGAACTGAATAGATAGATCAGTAAATGGGAATTTTATAGAGTAATCCCAAAGACAGGTATTGCGGATGTTCGTTTTTCATACCGAACGTCATAGCCCGGTCGGTATAATCGATTTGCCGTCCCCGGTAGAGAAGGTAAAAACGGAGATTTTCTTTCATGGGGAAATATTCGATTCCCCCCTGGTAACCGTAAGAAGTACGGTATTTGCCCTGTTCTGGCAGATTGGTTCCGGAACGGGCTGAAACGGTTTCGTACGATCCTTTGACAAAAATATTCAGTTTGGGGAAAATACGGTAGTTGAGCCGGCTCACCAATGAGAAATAATCACTGTGTGTCGCTCTGTACGGTTGTTCGGCATTACCGGATATTTCGGATAAGATTCCCAGTTTGTCGATTTCTTCGACAGAGTATAAACCGTCGATGTACATATTGAAATTCTCCTGTTCCCAGGCGGCTGCTAATGCCAGAAAGTATATATTTTGTTTCCGGCCTTCGTGGAATAAGGAAAAAGAACAGCGGGTAGTCAGTCTTTCATCCAAAAAATTCCCGTTCCAATTTATGGTGTATCCCAATGGAGTTTTGGCGGTTTTGTAGCCTTCGGGCTGTATTTCGTCATTTTCCTCTGCTTTGTCCGAACGGGCATCTGTGATTTGAAACCTGATTTCCTGAGTAGGAGTAAACCACCAGGACAGATTGATACCGACCAGAAAACAGGTGATATAATCACCTATGTCAGAATAGGAATATACCTCTGCCGGATCGGCATCGTATTCGAATCCTCCGAAATCGGCATATTGTTTTCCGGCAAAAGCCGATAGGGTAGGTGTGATATGAAAGCCGACACCCAGGCAATCGATGGAGGAAGGCATATTGTCCAGACTATTAGGTTTGTTGCTCCGGTTCAGGTGCTGCATCCATTTGTAGTAAATGCGTTCGGTGACATTGCCGGTTACCTCCAGACGCAGATAATCCATGCGGAAGGCCGATTGCTCCCGATCTCCTCCTGAAATGGCAGAATGAAAGGCCATACGGGTGTTGAGTTTTACGTTTAAAAAATCATTTTGCTTCCGGATGTGCGTAATCGTTTCATACAAGCTTTTTTCGGGGTGCAGAGTATCTTGTGCTGTTTGAAAATTAGCCATCACGGGCGAAACAATGATTGTACCGATAAAAAAATATAGGATTGAAAATGTCTTCATATTTTATTAAGCTGTCGGTTTCTTATACAGCCGGCAAAAATAGTAAAAACAGGGAGATATCCGTTATATATTTGTTGTTGTGTTTGCGAAGTAGCGGTACTGGTTTCTGAATTTCTGTTTTGAACCTTAACGAATAAAACAGGGCGTGATTTGTGTCGCGCCCTGTTTTGTCTAGTAGTTGTTAAAGTATGTCTGTATGACTTTCGGATCTTTGGTTCGGGTTAAGGCAAGCATCAACAGAATGCGGGCCTTTGGGGGATTGAGTTCTTGGGAAGCAATAAAACCGTAACGGGTGTCGTCAACTTCGGCATCCTGTGTTGTCGGGCCAGTAGGTACCCGGCTGGAACGGACAACCAATATACCTTTGCTGCTGGCATTTGCTAATTTATCGAATAAGTTTTTGTGGATATTGCCGTTGCCGACTCCGGCGTGGACGATACCGGCGTAGTTATGTTCGATTAGGGCATTTAAAGCTTCCGGTTCGACATTGGAATAGCTGTAGACGATGCCTACTTTCGGAAGTGTATTCAGGTCGGAGACATCGAAAACGGATTGGATGGTATGTATCTTGTCTGTATTTTGATTATAGTTTGCCTTGCCGTTGAATACGTAACCCAAAGGGCCGGAATTCGGGGCCTGAAAAGCCTGAACGTTTATGGTATTCATTTTGGTTGCGGCATGTGCTCCGAGGATACTGCCGTTCATAACGATAAGTACGCCTTTCCCGATAGATTCAGGGGATCCGGCAGTAACGACGGCATTGTAAAGGTTCAGCGGACCGTCGGCACTAAGTGACGTAGAAGGGCGCATAGCACCGACCAGTACGACGGGTTTGTTACTTTTTAAAACGAGATTCAGGAAAAAGGCCGTCTCTTCCATTGTATCGGTACCGTGGGTAATTACCACTCCGTCTACATCCGGACGCTTGAGTAGTGTATTCAGGTAGTGAGCCAGTTTCAGCCATACTTCATCGGACATATCCTGGGAACCGATCTTGACAATCTGTTCTCCCGTAATGTTAGCGATTTTTTTCAGTTCCGGGACGGCATCAATCAGGTCGGCTATAGCGACTTGTCCGGCAGTATAGGCCGTGCCGGTGGCACTACTCCCTGTACCGGCAATCGTACCGCCTGTGGCGAGGATATGAATATTAGGGAGTTTTTGTGCTATTCCTTGCGCTATAGATAGCGCCGTAAGGATAAAAAAGAATAGAATGAATCTGTAGGTTTTCATGGTAGTATTAGTTTAGTTTATTTGTCAGAATATCAGTTTTACAAGGATGAGTCCGGTTGTCACTGATACAATGGTCGCTATCAGTCCGGGCATCATGAAAGAATGGTTGAGGACGTATTTCCCGATGCGTGTCGTACCCGTCCGGTCGAAATTAATGGCCGCAACGACCGTAGGGTAATTGGGGATAAAAAAGTAGCCGTTTACAGCCGGAAACATGGCGATCAGCAGATAAGGCGAAATACCTAGGGCAAGGCCGAGGGGCATAAAGGCCCGTACCGTTGCGGCCTGGCTATAGAGCAGTATGGACATGACGAACAGGGCGATACCGAATAGCCAGGGCATTTGAGTAACGATGCCTTCGATGGAAGTTTTTAGGGCTGTCATATTGCCTTGCAAAAAAGTGTCGCCCATCCAGGCGATGCCGAAAATAGCGACCACAGCCTGCATTCCCGCTGAAAAAACGCTGCCTTGTACGGCTTTCAGTCCGTTGGTTTTAGTTAGAAGCAATATAAGGGCGGCAGCCGACAGCATCAGTATTTCGATAATGGAGGGCATATCGGTTATGACGGTTTTTCCGTCGATGATGTGGGCCGGACGCAGGGTATCGAAAGAACCGAATATCACGATGAAAACTGTAGCCACGATAAATATCAGAACCGATAGCGATGCTTTGTGTTTATTGTGTATATCTTTCAACTCATAATGACTGTCATTGAGCAGGCCCTCTTTCAAGCGGCGTTGGTATTCGGGGTCTTCTGTCAGGTCTTTACCTACCCGTAACGAGTAAAGGGCTCCCAATAGAACGCCGAACAGAGTCGCCGGGATGGTAATCATCAGAATCTGGATAAGCGAAATATTGAAACCGGCCAGTAATCCCAGTAAAGCTACTGTTGCGGCTGAAATGGGACTGGCGGTGATAGCTTGTTGTGAAGCAATGACAGCGATTCCCAAAGGCCGTTCCGGACGGATTTTAGTTTCGCGGGCGACTTCTGCGATAACCGGAAGTACGGAATAGGCGACGTGCCCTGTACCGGCCACGAAGGTGAAAATGTAGGTTACCAGCGGACTGAGGAGGGTGATCCTGGACGGATGTTTTCTGAGCAAACGTTCGGCTACCTTCACCATCAGATCGAGTCCTCCTGCTGCCTGCATGCAGGAGGCGGCCGTAATTACGGCCACGATCATCAGCATGACATCGATAGGGGGAGAGGTCGGTTGCAGTCCGAAAACAAAGGTCAGTATCCCCAGGCCTATACCTCCCATCACACCCAGACCGATACCTCCCAGGCGTGCTCCTACGATAATAGCAGTCAAAACAAAAGCTAATTGCAATAGCATCCGATTGTATTTAAGTTATTGAATTTTGTACTCCCAAAAGTATAAAAATGTTTCAAAAATACAGTGGAATAGCTTCACCTTATCCTCTGGTACGGGAACACACAGGGACAAAGCAAATATGTGTACATTTACCCCGTCCCCGGATGTTTACCCGGAGTTACTTATAAAGTTCTTGAAATAAAGTAATGACTTTACTTATGGAATATATGACTAACCCCAACAATCCTACTTCCACAAAAACAAAAATTGTATTTAATGTATCGAAATGCCAGAAGGAAAAAGTACTGACAGAAATAATTTCAATTGTGCTGGGTAACAAAGTATAAAATACGATTGTATAAATCAAGAATACAGGAATAAGTTTAAAATACAAGATGTTTTTTATCTTTTTTTTATACTTTCTCATTTTGTCTTTGTGTTCTTGCTGAGGTCTTTTGGACAAAATCGTTTCTACGTTTTGCTCTATTGAACTCAAAAGAACTGTAAGAAAAACAAGTAAAACACTGACTGCCGATAAAGTTTCTGCCATAAGATTATGCAAGCTCTTTGTTTAATAAATTGTAAGTATCGATAGAACACTGATATTTGCAAGCTGATCCTTTTACTTTTGAAATCGCCTCTAAAGCTCCTTCTTTTTGACTTATTATCAGATTCAATTCTTCAATGATGGTAGGAGAGGTACATATGAATTCGTAATAGTCAGCTTCTTTATTAAGAACAAAGGAACGAAATGTGGTTAATAAAGTTGCTTTTATAAAATTTGCAATTTTGGTTCTATATCTTGACTTTGTATTCCGTAATAATGATTTACTTTGCGATTGTGTCAGTTGAAAAATAGACGATAGTTCGTTTTCTGTAGGTAAACGATTACCGAAATAGTGAATTAACAGAAAAAAGAGTCTTTCTTGTTTGATCTCATCGGCCCTTGTCGGAAGTCCTTTTTCAATAAACATTTTCGTATATTCCATAAAAGAGGATTTAGCCAATTTAGATAAGGCATGAGTAAATGTAGTTTCATCCTCTATCCCGAGACATTCTTTTATGAGATTTTTTTCAGAAGCTGATAATTCTTCCTCTGTGATATTGATGATTATTTCCATAGATTGTAAATTAATAATGATAAAGATAATATTTTTTAACTATATTTCAAACAAATATGGAATTTCATTTGTCATAAAAGAGAATTTATTGTGAGAGTCGTTTTTTACTTCTGCAGGTTGGAAGTTGTATTCGGTATACGTTTACTTATGGCTATATTTACGACGCTACAGCTGCGGTATAACTCCGGTATAAGAACGGTCTCCACCGCAGTTGTACCGGAGTTATACCGGAGTTAATAAGGCGAATCTCCGGCGAATCTCATGTGAGGAAGGCAAGGGGACAAGGCAAGTGTGTGTACAAATGCCCCGTCCCCATCTGTTTTAAGCGGTCTACTCATGAGTAAGGCTGTATTTATTCGGCAAAATTCACCAGCAATTAGCACTTTACCTCCGTCCCCGGCTGCTATTTCCCGAATATGGTGTGGTAATGCTTGCAAGTGTGCTTCGTAGTGAGATTGCTATACAAGCCAGCATTTTGATAACTATTGCTTTTGTTGTGATGCGGTAATTAGTGGTTCGTACTCCGGAGAGTAAAGGCGATAAACTTCAATAGCATTTTGCTTCTGGTGGCTGATACTTATTTTGCATCGTATTTTATATTGAACTTTTTGAATAGAGTTGTAATTATTTATATATCATAAAATTTGTTATTTCATGTATTATTGTTATTTTTGAAAAAGTTGTAAAGAGAATTGGGGGATAAAAAACGGAAGATAGTGTTTGGGGTGGTATCTTGGTACTTAACTTTTGTCCCGTGTGTTATATGAAACCTTTTGGTTGAAAATAAGAATTGAGATATGAAACAAAAAGCTAGTAATAATTTAGAATTACTTAAGCAAGTAAATTTTGGTGATATAGATGGGCTTTATGATCCCAATATTAATGAGTATTTTATTGATAATCATTATAAAAGTTCAATACTTAAAGAAAATGCCTATTTTGTGATAGGTCGTAAGGGTACAGGTAAATCCGCACTGTATAATTGGTTGCATAGGAATCAAGTAGAAGACGGGATAATGGTTTCAAATAAATCTTTTAATGATTTTCCTTTTGAAAAGTTATTGCAATTGTCAGATGATGATTTTGCTAAACCGAACCAATATCAAAGTATATGGAAAAATATTATTTTTTCAGAATTAGCAGTTCTTTTAACATCTGATCAATCAAATCCTATTGATGATAATTTACTAGAACTTAATACGTATATTAATCATGTTTTTGGCGTTAATTTAACGGATTTACACAAAGAGATTACTAGAAAGGTTCGAAAATTGTCAAATACTATCGGTTATGATAGCACATGTATTGGAACAAATAATACAACAGAAAAAGAGTTATACGATGGTTATAGAAATTTAACAAAAATTAATGATCGTCTATATAGACTGTTAGATAATTATTTAAAAAGGAATCCTACAAAACAATATGTTATACAATTCGATCAATTAGATGATAATTATTCTGTTTTTGTCAATAATACAAATTATATTCAGTGTATTATAAGTTTATTTAAATCAATATATCAGATTAATCAGTCTTTTAGGATGGTTAATATCCCTGTAAAAATTGTTGCTTATCTTAGATCTGATATATATAATCAGTTCAATAAATTTGACCCTGAAAGCTCTCGTTGGGAACAATATGTCTTGAAGTTAAACTGGGCAATCATTAATAGGAGTGACTGGCATGATTCCGATTTGTTGAAGTTACTAAATGCAAGAATAAAAAACAGTTTACCTGAATTGAAAGGAAATAGTCTATTTCATACTATTTTTAATAAATATATAATTGGATTGAATGCAAACAAGCGTAAAAATGGAGAGGGCGAAGATATTTTTAAATATATAGTACATCGTTCATTTCAGCGTCCTAGGGACATAATTCAATTTTGTATAAAAATTCAAAATGAAGCTCGTTCAACAAATACACTTAATTATCATACAATAAAGAACGCAGAGAAAGAATACTCATTATGGCTACTTGGGGAGATTGAGAATGAAATAGCTCCAATAATGAAAGATACTGAGTCGTTGTATGAATTATTAAGATTAATGGGGAGAAGTTACTATACTGTTAGTGCATTTAAATCAAAATTTCAAATATATTCTACGAAGTTTAATAACATAGATGTAGAACAAGTACTTCGTATTCTATATAATTTTGGCATAATCTATAATGCAAGAGTAGAAGCAAATAAAATTCAGGAACAGTTTTCGATTATTAGAAATGATAGATCTGTTTTTAATAGAGATCTCAATATAATAACTCACTCTGGATTTTATGAAGGATTACATACCTCTAAATTTTTAAATAGATAGTACCTGTTCTCAATAGTATTGATTGTTACTAAGATATTGCTTATAATCGATCGAAGGACGAGGACTTGGTTTGCTGCATTACTGTAAATTCGTTTTTTGTGACTTATGATTATGACTTATTCTTCAGGCCTGATAAGTCCTATCGGCCTACGCTGCTGATTGTTATGTTTCTTTTGAACCTGTAATTCAGCTAATATTTGGTTAATCAGTTCAAGTTGAATGCGGGTATCATCGTTGATGTCATTGTAATCGGTAAAAACTTCTTCGATATATGTTTTCAAATCATTTACTTCCTACCGGAGTTCTGTAACATTGTCAGGATTGCTTATCATCTACCGGATAGCAATAAAGGCTCGCATGATATTGATGTTTATTTCTATGGCGACATCACTGTTTATTACCGAGGAAAGCATGGCTACTCCTTGTTCCGTAAATGCAAAGGGCATATAACGGATACCTCCCTTGTTTTTTGAGGTCACAAATTGTGACCTCAAAAAATCAAATTCTTTTTAGTCAATTCAAACATAAAATCAGAAGGAAAGCGTTTTAAGTTACGTTTTACCGTTTGTTTCAATGCTTTTGTTTTAAGGCCATATTGGGCAAGGGTTGTCACAAAGCGAACGGTTAGTTAAACTGAATCAGATAGCCATTCAGCAAATGAAGGTCTTGGTGAATGACGGGAATAGAAAATTATTGAAATAATCATTTTGTTAGGACGGAAGAATAAGTTTTGAAAGATGTGAATTTTTTTGTATATTTACAGTAACCGTTAAATAAAATTGTAATACGAAACGGAAATTGTGTTTTAGTTGATAATGAAAAACCGTTCCAAGAGTGGAACAGTAGAAAATAAAATATTGAAACGATTGTCGTAATCTTACCTTAGAAATCTGTAATATTTCACGTTGACAAAATTAGATTTCCATTTAATAGGCGTGAATACAAAAAACCCCGGCGTATACATTTACATGCAGGGACATCCGGGGAATACCAATACAAATATACGAAAAATATTTTGTACATTCATATGTTTTTGATAAAAATGTGCTAAATGAACTTTCAAGAATATCAAAAAGCTTTGTCTGTTCCCAGATTAGCAACTTATCTAAGTGCCTGCGATAATGACAAAAATAAAGCTCTCATATTGTACCGTTATAATATAAAGCTAAGTCAAAAATTATATGGTATTTTAGGCGTTTTGGAAGTTGTTTTGAGAAATGCTATCAATCAGCATTATGAAAAACAATTTACTGATCCGGAATGGATGATAAATGAGATTGCTAATGGTGGTGCTTTTCGTGGAGAAATTAAAACAGTACAGAAGGTAAATGAAGCTGTTAGAAATTTAGATACTTTTTATAGTCACAACAAACTCGTTGCTTCGCTAACTTTGGGTTTTTGGGTAGCTTTTTTCAATAAAACCGCATATGCAGCCGGAGGAAAAACGTTATTAAAGATATTCCCTAATAAGATATTAGGGATGAATCAAAGGGATATTTATAGAGAGTTTAGATATATACTTAATTTCCGAAATAGAATAGCACATCATGAACCTATTGTTTTTAATGTAAAGAAACAGAGAGATGTCGGTTACGTAGAGGGAAATTATAAATTAGTAATTAAATATCTGAATTTCTTGGGTTATAAAGAAAATGAGATTCTTTGGGGAGTAGATTTACCGGATGCAACATTAAAAGCTGTTGATGGGTTGTAAAAAGGATGTTAGCACTTTACTCCCGTCCCTGGGTGCTGCCAGTTTGATATTTGAATTTTTCTATTATTTGATTAATTTTTTGTATGCTTGCGGCAATAATTTTGATATTTCTTGTTTTTCTTCTTTCGATAGTTTAAACTGCTCTCTATAAATAGAAGCTAATTCTGGCTTAAAACCTATAATATCCAATGGATAATCATAATCACTAGCTGTGTATTTGCCCCAGTTCCCACTTTTACTAAAAATGAAATATTCATTATAATTCATTTCCAAAAGAACAGCTGATATATAGTTTCCGCTTGTCATTTCTTTCCAGGTTATATTTGCCGGAAACTTCATTCTAAACATTGGTTCGCTTTCTGTAAATTCTTGTGAATGTTGAATGATTACAAAATATTCGTCCTGAACTTCTTGCATCACCTTTTGCAATTGTAGAAAATCTTCTTCTACAAACAAACATCCTCCCTTTAAAACTATTATCTCAAATTCAGAATGATAAAGTAAATCTGGGAATCTCTTACCTTGAACGAAAATTTTATCCTGTATTGGCTTCCAGATACTTAAATATTCTTGTTCTGGTAACCAATATTTTTGTAAATATTCCTCTGCAAGTTTCTTGTTTCCCCACTGTTTTGGAGAAATTAATTTTGAAAATGATGAATATTCATAATTTAAATATTCGTCAATATGTCTAATATACTCAATCATTATATATTCTTATTTTATAGATTTGGCCTCCTTTATTTATGTCTATTGTATAGATTCCGGTTTTTGTAGAAAAGTGGTTAAAAAGGGTTGTACCATCTTTCATTAATATTGTACCGTTAGCTTGTTTTATTCCTCCTTGTGATATTGCTTTAAAGATTGTTTGTCCATCTCCTTTTACAAAACCTTGTATTCCAGCTTTTACTTTAGTCAAATTACCTGCACTTTGAATTAGGTTTTCTGTGTTATTGAACTGGTTTAAAAAATTAGTATTAGCAACTCCTTTTGTCATTCCCTGCCATCCAGTCATACCTATACTCAAGCCTGAAATCAGTAATTCCGGAGTTGTCCACTGTGCAGCCAATTCCTTACCCAGTGTAGATAGTAGGTTGCCCATTGTCGGCTTTACGTGATATTCAATGGCAGCCATCATCGCTTTCTCAGAATGGTATAATCCGAAGACAGCCATTTCATTTTTCGAAAGCCGGTGGGAAGACA
>ULRW01063358.1_pt1 | contig 22946 bp, 20 predicted proteins | sample 1955581 | NCBI WGS metagenome assembly ULRW01 (sample SAMEA4835687, study PRJEB28245) | human gut metagenome | biome: gut microbiome; material: fecal sample | place: Denmark | collected 2008 | reverse complement strand
GCGTCATGGACAGCCACAGCGACCGCTATGCGACGACGGCGCACGAGCTCTTCCATCAGCTCCAGTACGAGATGAGCCACGGGCGCGACACCGACAAGACGGCCTTGTTCTGGCTCGAGGAGGGCTCTGCCGACTACGTCGGCGCCATGATGGCCGAGAAGCTCGGCGCCCGCACGCTCGCGCGCTGGCAGCAGGGTGTGCTCGACGACCTCTTGGGCGCGCCGCATCCGGCAAGGCCCGACCAGCTCATCCACCTTGAGTTCGAGGAGCGCAAGGCCATCATGGCCAAGGAGTACCACGCCTACGCCATGGCCGACATGATGACGGTGCGCCTGCTCGCGCGCTTCCCCGAGGCGCAGCGCGGCCAGAAGCTCGCCGCTTACTTTGAGGCGCTCGGAGAAGGCGCGACGGGGGAGGATGCTTTCGCGCAGACCTTCGGCCTGACGCTCGACGACTTCCTGCAGGAGTTCTCCGCGTGGTGGCAGAGGCAGAAGAGCCAGCCCGCTGCCATCCAGATCGATGCGCGCGAGGGCATTACCGAGGGGCAGGCCGACTTCTACCCCGCACAGGCCAGCGCCGTCCAGCAGCTGCTCGCGCGCCGCTTCGGCCAGACGCTGCACGGCAGTTACACGCTCGTGCTCGCGAATGGCAAGGACGACCTCGCGCAGGCCGTCAGCGACTACTCCGACATGACGCCCGCCGAGGCGAAGAAGACGGTCGGCGAGAGCCTCTGGCTCGAGAATGGCAGCACGCTCTTCCTCGACACGGCGGCACTCGACTCCGAGCGCCAGCAGATCTTCAGCATGGGCGTCATGCTCACGCGCGTCATGGAAGCGCAGGCCATGGGCGGCACCGAGAAGGAAGTCGCCTGGCTCGCGCGCGGCGCAGCCTACCTTATCGGCACCCTGCGCCTCGAAGAAGAGGGGCTCGGCAGCCTCGCCAACTACCGCCGCACCTGGTACAGCGTGCTGCAGGAGAAGGGCAGCTTCCCCGATGCCGCCAGCCTGACCACGCCGCAGGCCTACGAGCAGGCCTGCGCTTCCTTCGGCGATGAATCGTGCTCGATCGTCGCCGAGCTCGCCGCCGACGACCTCTTCGCGCGCCGCGGCTGGGGCAGCTTCACCAAGTGGATGCGCGCTGCAAACCTCGCCGACGGCGATGGCGAGAAGGCATTCCAGAGCGTCTACGGGACGAGCCCCAACGCCTATGCTTCCTCAGCGTCCGCGCCCCTGCTGCGTGAGATGAACAGCGAAAGCAGCATGTATACACGATGAGCCCCTTTACAAATGAAAAAGACTATGATAACATAAGAGTCGTTCAAGCGAGTGCGCTTGTACGAGACGAATAGTCATATGGCAATGGCGCCATGCAGAGGTGATACTTCCGATTCGTATGATCCGGATGTTTTTTCTGCATGGCTTTTTTGTTGCTCAATTTTTAAAAGGGTGGTATAAACATGGACGAGTTACTTTATGTGATTCCTGCAAACTCCGAAAAAGAAGAAATCCTGAACACGCTCAAAGCACATCCCGAGATCAAGTTCGTTTCGCTGGTCGGCATCGACATGGCCGGTAATGATACGGATGAGAAAATCCCGATGCGCATCTTCCTCAAGGATATCGATGAGTTCTATGCTGGCACGGCTGTCCAGACGGATGGTTCCTCCGTCGTGCTGACGGGTATTGCCACCCTGAACAACGCAAAAGTCGATATGCCGGTCGATCCTTCCGTCAACTGGTTCGTCGATTACAACATGGAGAACTACGACGAGGAGACGGGCAAGCCAATCGGCACGCTGCGCATCCCGTCCTTCCTGATCCACGAGGGCAAGCGCGTCGATTCGCGTGCCGTCCTTGCTGACACGCTCGCTTACGTCAAGAAAGAGCTGCTGGCCCTCTTCAAGGCACATCCGCAGATCTCCGGCATTGAGAGCGTCAACGGCAATGACGTCACGGACATCCAGTTCACCTCCGCTACGGAGCTCGAGTTCTGGGTCAAGACGCCGCTTGAAGATGCTGCCATCGAAGAGATGTCCGCTTCGCAGGTCCTGCAGGAGCAGTACTGGGAGCGCACGCACGGCATCGTCCGCACGGCCATGGAGCAGTGCCTGCTCGTGCTCGACAAATACGGCTTCAAGGTCGAGATGGGCCACAAGGAAGTCGGCGGTCTCAAAGCACAGATCGACGAGAGTGGCCGCATGACGCACGTCTGCGAGCAGCTCGAGATCGACTGGCGCTTCGCCGATGCCCTGCAGGCTGCCGACAACGAGCTCTTCGTCCGCACAATCGTCCGCGAAGTCTTCCGCGGCATGGGCCTCGAAGTCAACTTCAAGGCAAAGCCGATGATCGGCCTGGCTGGCAACGGCGAGCACACGCACATCGGCATGGCTGCCATCACGAAAGACGGCAAGCTCCACAACCTCTTCACGGCTGACGACCAGAAGAAAGACTTCATGAGCGCCATCGGCTACGGCTCCCTCATGGGCCTGCTCAAGAACTACGAGGTCATCAACCCGTTCGTCTCCGCTACGAACGATTCCCTCAACCGCCTCAAACCGGGCTTCGAGGCTCCGGTCTGCGTCGTCACGTCCCTCGGCCATACGCCGGAGATCCCGTCGCGTAACCGCACGATCCTCGCCGGCCTGATCCGCGACCTCAGCAACCCGTACGCAACGCGCTTCGAGCTGCGCGCCTGCAACCCGTACACGAACACGTACCTCGTCCTCGCAGCCATCTACTCGGCTTGCCTCGACGGCGTCAAGGCCTGCGCTACGCACACGACGGCAGAGTGCCTCGCCGAGATCTCCAAGGATGCCGGCGAAGAGGGCTTCTACCTCGAGAAAGACCGCGCATACCGCAGCGAAGACGATGTCTTCGAAGACTACACGGAAGAAGAGCGCACGCGCCTCTTCGGTGCTCCGCCGGCTACGGTCTGGGAGAACATGCAGAACTTCGAGAACTACCCGGCTAAGCTCGCCGTCATCACGGCTGGCGGCGCCCTGCGCGACCAGATCATCGAGGCCTTCCGTGCCGGCGCCCTGACCCGTTGGAAGACGGAGCTCATCGCTCGCATCATCCCGGAGAACCGCGACATCGTCCGCGCCGCTAAGGAAGCCAAGGCCGACTTCGTCACCGACCTCGATTCCTACAACTGGAACAAGATCAACGGCATCCGCAGCTACCTCGCCAAGGACAGCATCGACGAGAAGTCCCTCTTCACGCTCCTCATCAACGCCCTCAACGAAGGCGACTACGCAACCGCATCCGGCCTGCAGGTCGAGATGTACGACAAAGTCGAAGAGCTCAAGAGCCTCTACGACTCCTATGTCAAGAACATGATCTGATTGCCAAAAACAATCTAACAATAAAAGGCACCGCTTCGGCGATGCCTTTTTTCATACCTCCACGAGATTGAGAAAGGAATGGTGACGAAGTGTCAGCAGATATGTTGTTCCATGAGGAACCCGGAAGGATTTACGCAGAAGATGAAAAGGGGAAAGTGATAGCAGAGATCGTATTCCCAGAGGTTCGCCCCGGTGTCTGCGAGATCATGCATACATATGTCGATAACAGCCTGCGCGGCCGGGGCATCGCAGGAAAGCTCATGACCCTGGCAGTCGCTGCCATCAAACGAGACGGCAAGACGGTAACAGCGTCCTGCTCCTATGCCGTCAAGTGGCTGTCCCGGAAAGGGGCCAAGAGCTGAGGCGTTTGTCATCTAGCGAAAGAAGGCAGGAGATTGCGGAGACATAGCGAATGTAGATAATGTATCAAGTCATGACTAAAGTGAAAGAACAAATTAGAGAGAATATCCGGTAAGAATATTTAAAAGTGAATGATTCTGGGCTTCAGAGAAATAGGGAATGGCGCAGATATTGGGATTTTTTAGTGAGCCCCGCACCCGCGGGGATGATCCTAAGAGCCTTGTAATCCACATTGGCTTTCTTCGGTGAGCCCCGCACCCGCGGGGATGATCCCGGCTTTTGCTTCCTTGTTGCCATCATTCCACCGTGAGCCCCGCACCCGCGGGGATGATCCCTCACGTGCGTCTGGAAGGTAATAATCATTACTGTGAGCCCCGCACCCGCGGGGATGATCCCTTTTTTTAAAAAAATGTCTTGACTTATTCCCTGTGAGCCCCGCACCCGCGGGGATGATCCCTCGAAAATCTCTTGAGTCATGGCAAGTACCTCGTGAGCCCCGCACCCGCGGGGATGATCCCTTCTGCACAGCCGAACAGGAACGTCTGCTTGAGTGAGCCCCGCACCCGCGGGGATGATCCCCAGAACGTTTTCCCGCTCTGATGGATGCGTACGTGAGCCCCGCACCCGCGGGGATGATCCCTCTGGGAGCACATCAAAGGCGATGAGGAAAAAGTGAGCCCCGCACCCGCGGGGATGATCCCGACATCGACGTTGATCCTGACAATGGGCACATGTGAGCCCCGCACCCGCGGGGATGATCCCATCGGCGTCATCGCTATCATGCGGGTTTGTATGTGAGCCCCGCACCCGCGGGGATGATCCCAAGTTCCCGAGGGACGGAAAAGCCCCGAACAAGTGAGCCCCGCACCCGCGGGGATGATCCCTCTCTGTTAATCCTGATTGCCTCTAGGCGCGAGTGAGCCCCGCACCCGCGGGGATGATCCCAGATGCGTTCTTCATCGACTTCTTTATCCAGCGTGAGCCCCGCACCCGCGGGGATGATCCCGCTCTGGCGGCGCGTAAAGATTTGTCTATGGGGTGAGCCCCGCACCCGCGGGGATGATCCCTTTTGTTCTGATTGAGAAGGAGAAAATCATTAGTGAGCCCCGCACCCGCGGGGATGATCCCAATGAAGGAGGTAGCGGACACTCTTGGCATATGTGAGCCCCGCACCCGCGGGGATGATCCCAGGCTAAAAGTCATGGGCGTTCACTCCAGAGGGTGAGCCCCGCACCCGCGGGGATGATCCCGTCTACAAGGGCAAGCATGAGCCGCTTGTCGAGTGAGCCCCGCACCCGCGGGGATGATCCCGAATAGAGGCCCGGCTCGTTGACACCGTTGACGTGAGCCCCGCACCCGCGGGGATGATCCCGTCTGCGGCAAGTGCCGTCGATATATACAAAGGTGAGCCCCGCACCCGCGGGGATGATCCCACGTATCGAGCCATCGCCGACAGCACCGACATGTGAGCCCCGCACCCGCGGGGATGATCCCGAGGATTTCCTTTGCGAGCTTCTTGCGCAGAGGTGAGCCCCGCACCCGCGGGGATGATCCCCCTGCCGCACGCTCGGCATCTGTATCGTAGACGTGAGCCCCGCACCCGCGGGGATGATCCCATGGCATCCGCCAGGGCAACTCACCGGACATGGTGAGCCCCGCACCCGCGGGGATGATCCCAGTTGTTGCTTTGACTTCTGCTTGGCGATAAAGTGAGCCCCGCACCCGCGGGGATGATCCCAAAAAGTATTACAAGAAAACGACCATGCAGGAGTGAGCCCCGCACCCGCGGGGATGATCCCTTCTACACTGGCACTCATTGAGAGCGCCTAGAGTGAGCCCCGCACCCGCGGGGATGATCCCGCCAAGACCGCCTTGAAGAAAGCCTTGGAAGCGTGAGCCCCGCACCCGCGGGGATGATCCCTGCGTGTTGAAGAAGCTATAGAATGTCGTCGCGTGAGCCCCGCACCCGCGGGGATGATCCCCCTAAGCGCGTAGGGCGGGCGGCGAGTAGCTGGTGAGCCCCGCACCCGCGGGGATGATCCCGTCTTGAGCTGCTCTTCTGTGATTGCCATGTGGTGAGCCCCGCACCCGCGGGGATGATCCCTGAAGACGATGTACGCAAGTACCTCAAAATCAGTGAGCCCCGCACCCGCGGGGATGATCCCGCAGCGCGCCGAGACGACGATGAGCCGTCAGGGTGAGCCCCGCACCCGCGGGGATGATCCCTGCTCGCGACAAAAGCCTTGATGATGCCGTGGGTGAGCCCCGCACCCGCGGGGATGATCCCGTGCGATAATAGTAGCATCGAAAAGTTCAGAGGTGAGCCCCGCACCCGCGGGGATGATCCCGTGCGATAATAGTAGCATCGAAAAGTTCAGAGGTGAGCCCCGCACCCGCGGGGATGATCCCATCAAGCACCCACTTGCCGAGGTCCTCGTTAAGTGAGCCCCGCACCCGCGGGGATGATCCCCACATCCAAGTGTGGTCTGTAACTCTGCACTGGTGAGCCCCGCACCCGCGGGGATGATCCCGAAGAAGGAAACGAGGCAAGCCGACAGGTGGAGTGAGCCCCGCACCCGCGGGGATGATCCCCTGCAGGGCGGCCTACGCGACAGATTTGAGCGGTGAGCCCCGCACCCGCGGGGATGATCCCGGCTTCGCGGTACTTGCTCGGCACTTCGTCGAGTGAGCCCCGCACCCGCGGGGATGATCCCGAGCAGATGCGCCGTAATGTCGACGTCACTCGGTGAGCCCCGCACCCGCGGGGATGATCCCCGCTTCGATTCCGTGCAAACACATGATAGCGTGTGAGCCCCGCACCCGCGGGGATGATCCCTACACGGTGCCGGAGCCGGTGACGCGCCAGTAGTGAGCCCCCGCACCCGCGGGGATGATCCTGCGAACGGCAACATCGGGTTCCGCTCCGCTTTGTGAGCCCCGCACTCGCGGGGATGATTCCTATGTGGCACTTGATGCATCACATGGATTCATGTGAGCCCCGCACTCGCGGGGATGATCCCGGCATCCGCGAGCGCACGTTGGACAGCCGCCGGTGAGCCCCGCACCCACGGGGATGATTCCGGCTTCTTGGTTCAGCAGAACTACATGAAGATGTGAGCCCCGCACCCGCGGGGATGATCCCTTATCTGCCACATAGGCAGCTTAGAAATACCTGTGAGCCCCGCACCTGCGGGGATGATTCCTGCCATTATATGGACATATCAAAACCGAAATAATCAAGCAGGATGATATCGAATGCATTTTAGCAGATTAACAATATACCTAGAATGTAAGCCTTGTACCTGTGAGGATAATTCCAGAAAAAATAGAAATTATGGTAGAATTTAATATTTCATCAATTTTCTAGAAGGAATTTCATATCTCTTATCGAATATGTATCTATAACAAATGTCTGAGGAGAAGACCGTAAGATGAGCCGAGGATGATTTACGACTCGATACTCTGATTCTGACATGGTACAAATGGAGGAGAGTATGATGGCGCATGATGAAATGGCATTATCTTCACCAGCACGGTCATTATGGGGGAAGCTGGCACTTGATGGCAAGCATTGCTGGTTACCGCTCTGGATGCATCTGGCAGATACGGCGGAGATCGCGGATCTTTTGTGGATGCATTGGCTGCCTCCGCATACGAAAGAATTGATCGTGCAGGGAATCGTTGTTCAAGAATTCCTTTCATTGGCAGAACGTGAGATGCTGGCAGGGAAAATTGTTCGTTTTTTGGCCGCTGCACATGATTGTGGTAAGGCGTCACCTGCATTCGTGATAAAGGCAAAAAAAGTTAATTTTGCTGATATTGTTGATGAAATCTCTGGTAAGGGATTACCGGTTGAGGTGAAAAATCAGGCACTGGCAAAGCGGTTTCCGCATGCATTAGTCGGAGAAGCTATTCTTGAGCGTCATGGCATGGACCGAAGTTTAGCCGACATTGTAGGAGCGCATCATGGAAAACCTTTGGAGTCGAAACATGACCTTGAAATAGCTCCGGAATATTCGTCGATTACCGGTATAAAAGATGGAGCATGGGAAAGAGTTCAAGAGGAACTTGTGCAATATGCACTGCACTTGGCAGGCCTGTCGTCCATCTCAGGGATAACACTGACTGTGCCAGCTCAGGTCGTTCTGAGTGGTTTGCTGATCATGGCAGATTGGCTGGCTAGTGATGCGACTCAATTCCCGTTGATTCCACGTGATTACGGCATCATGGAAATGAAATCGGCTAAAGAGCGCGCAGAGCAAGCTTGGTCTGGCTTACATTTACCCGAGTACAAACAATTTGCATCGGCTTGTCCCTGGTCTCAGCTCTATGAAGAGCGGTTTGGACGTCAGCCACGGCCCGTGCAAGTTCATGCTCTGCAAGTGGCTTCACAGATGAAACACCCTGGCTTGATGGTGATTGAAGCGCCGATGGGAGAGGGAAAGACAGAAGCCGCTTTAGCAGCATCAGAAGCATTTGCCCGCCGTTTTGGCTTGGGTGGTATTTATTTTGCTTTACCGACACAAGCGACGAGTGATGGCATTTTCCCGCGTATTGAGAAATGGATTGAGCATCTCCATGCGGGCGTGAGCCGGTCGATTTTCTTGGCGCATGGCAAATCAGGATTCAATGAGGCGTATAACGGCATAAAATTGCATTCGCACCTCTACGATGAAGAAGACGAGAAACATGCCGATGTAGTCGTCAATGATTGGACACAGGGAAGAAAGAAGGGACTGCTCGCTGATTTTGTTGTGGGGACAATCGACCATGTCTTGATGGGGGGCCTCAAGATGAAGCATCTTGCTTTGCGCCATCTGGGATTGGTGAATAAAATCGTGATTCTAGACGAGTGCCATGCGTATGATGCGTACATGAATCAATATCTGGATCTTGTCGTATCTTGGCTGGGTGCGTATGCTGTTCCCGTCATCGTTCTGTCGGCAACTCTACCACCGCATCGTCGTCAGGAGTTGCTGGCTGCCTATCAGAATCGGCGCCTCAAGAAGACAGATTGTATTGACACAGAGGTTATCAGTCCGTATCCATTGATCAGCTATACCGACGGCGAGAACACCTATCAAGATTTGCCAGAACCTTCTGGACGGAAGAGGGGCGTTCATCTTCGGCAGCTTGACGAAGACAATCTGGGTGATATCCTGAGTGAGCTGCTGGCGGAGGGCGGTTGTGCGGGTATCATCTGCAATACCGTCAAGAAAGCGCAGTCGGTTGCGCAATGCATGGAAATGTATTTTGGAGAAGATTGTGTCAGGTTACTGCATTCTTGCTTCTTGAGTTTTGACCGCGTCCGGAAAGAGCAGGAGCTCCGCGATTTGTTGGGGCCGCAGGAGGACCATCGTCCTGATAAACTCATTGTGGTCGGCACTCAGGTCATGGAGCAGTCACTTGATGTGGATTTCGACGTCCTCTTCACGGAGATATGCCCCATGGATTTGCTCTTGCAGCGTATTGGCCGACTGCATCGCCATAACAGGAAAAAGGCGCGGCCAAGCCGTTTGCAGGAAGCGACATGCTATGTCATGGGAATCCAGGATGCATTGACATTTGATGAAGGGAGTACTGCTGTCTATGGCGAGTACCTGCTGATGAAAACAAGAGCTTTTTTAGAACGGCGCCTGATCTTGCCGGATGATATCCCTCGCTTGGTCCAACAGGTGTACGAAGCAGGCTATGATGATGAAATCATTAACCGGCTTGCAAAAGAAGCCAATCTTGTAAAAGAAGCCGATATAGCTGATGTCAGGCAGCAATATGCGATTGCAAAGGCTCAATATGAGATGTGCATTGAAAAGAAAAAGAACAAAGCGAGGACATTCCAGATTAAGGCGCCGAAAGCACAGCGTAAGAATTTGCTTGGCTGGCTGAACGCACCACAGATGGAGGACGCATCTGGGAAACGAGGCGAAGCCACAGTACGCGATAGCGGGAACTCTCTTACCGTGCTGGTTATCTGTAAAAAGGAAGACGGCGGTCTTTACACATTGCCATGGCTTTCTGAGCATGGTGACGAGCGGATTGACGATGTGTCAGATGATGCACTCGCAAAAGCGATTGCAAGCTGTTCCATCAATCTACCATCTTATTTCGTGCAGAATTGGCAGATTGATAAGGTGATTGATGAATTAGAACAAGTAGTTCTTGATAACAATCTGGATTCCTGGTATGTATCTCACTGGTTGAAGGGGGAACTTTTCTTGGTCCTCAATGAAGAGCATGAGATGCATTTGCTGGATCGTATACTTGTTTATGATGAAAAGAATGGACTTTGGAGCTACAAGGAGGAATGAGATTTGGACGGAAAAGAACCAGAAATGGAATTCAACCTGTTAGACGAGCCTTGGATTATCGTCAAGACAAGGGCAAATGAAACAAAAACATGGTCCATCTTGGAGCTCTTTGAGCATGCACATGAAGCACAAGAGCTGGCAGGTGAGCTCCCTACACAGGATATTGCCATAATGCGATTACTGCTGGCCATCATGCATGGCACTTTTGTGACAGAGAATATTGAAACAGTAGACGATGCGATAGAGTTATGGACCGACCTTTGGGAAGAAAAACAGTTCCGCTTTGATGAGATAAAAGCGTATCTGGAGCCTTATCATGATCGTTTCTGGCTCTTTCATCCGACGCAACCGTTCTATCAGTCTGCGCATATTAAACAGAATATGGATGGATACAAGGCCGCAAAGGGCAAGAAGATTTCATCGGATATTAAGTGGAAGACTGTTGCTAGGCTGGTAGGAGATTTATTCCAGAGTGATAATGCCCCTAGACTGTTTCCTACACGTACAGGAGATGCACAGAATCGCCTGACGTATGCGGAAGCTGCGAGATGGTTGTTGCATTTGAATGGATTTGATGATGATTCAGCAAAGATGCCGACTCCTAAGGGAGTTGGCTATCTGGGGCAACTCGGCTTGCTCTATGCTAAGGGCAGGAATCTGTTTGAGACGCTGATGCTCAACTTTGTCTTGGTTGATGACCGTGATGAAGTCTTTGATGATGGTGAAGGGGACAGCAAAGCTTATTGGGAAAAGCCAGTTTGCGAAGTAATCGAACGAGAGATTCCTCAGCCAAGACCTCAGAAAGATTTGCTGACGATGCAATCCAGGCGTATTTTCCTGCACAGGGAGCATGGGATGGTAACGGGATATCTGTTGACAATGGGGGATTACTTCGCAAAGGATGCTAGTCTGCTCAATGAAATGATGACCGTTTGGAAAGCGGATGATGCAAGAGAATTTTCTCCTAAGAGACATCGACTGGAATATCAAGTTTGGCGTGATTTTGCTTCATTACTTGGGATGAAACAGAATAATAGAAAAAACAAACAGCCAGGTATTGTACATTGGCTACAGATTTTAGAAGATTCGACTGACGCCATCAAGATGAATATAAATTTGTTTCATATCTGTGTTACAGGAGCATTCTATAACCTGAAAGGTGCCGGATGGCAAATCGTCGATTACATTCAGGATGATCTTACCATTAATGCGTCCTTGTTAGCAAAGATGAATGAGATGTGGATACAGGAAATTGTTGGTATCCTTGATAAGACAAAGGATGCAGTTAGGAATTTGGGCGACTTCGCTGCTGATATTGCCGAAGTGTCTGGCAATAGTTTTCAGGGAGGTCTTTCTACAAAGAGAAAAGAAATTGTAAAGTTTGCTCAAGAAGAGGGATATCATCATTTAGACCAAGCATTCCGTATTTGGCTGCTCGGGATTAATCCTGATAATGATGAATTGGAGATGAGGACAGCAGAATGGTTGCTCATAGCTAAGAAAACGCTTCTACAATTGGCACAGGAGCAACTTAATCAGTGTTCAGATACGGCTTTAGTAGGCTATGTAAAAGGTGGGGTTGAACAGAATGCGATAAAGGCTTTCCAGAAATTCCAATATCGTATCAAGAACATATTAGGATGAGGTGATTAGGATGAATCCAGTGGAGCTTAATATTCTTCGATTGATGAGAAGGCGTATCTCGCATATTTATTCATCAAAAGCAGTCTTGGCGTGTTTGCGTAGAGGTATTGGTAAAGAAATCGGTACGATGCCAAATCTATTAGGATTTGTACTGCCCGAACAAGAAATAAGCGACTATCCAAGACAAGAAGAACAGATTGAAAGAGCACTTTATACTGCATTGACGTTGTATGCTTTTCATCAACAAGGAATAGAAAGATGCATGAGTGATGGTCTGACGGATGAAGATACTGCTGTCAGTAATAGGAATTCTTTCGGATATGCTGCTGGTAGACTATTCCGTGCTTCTGAAAGCGAGGCAGGTGTACAGAGACGATTCAATCAAGTTCTTACTGCAAATAGCCTGACTGAATTATCTGTACATGCTAGAGGAATCATCGGCTTGATGAAGAAACATAATATTACAATAGATTATCCTCAGTTTGCATTGGATCTTTATCGTTTTCAACAGTTGGATTGTCATAGGAAAATCGTCCTCAATTGGGGCAAAGATTATTACATGGAAGATGCGAAAAAAGGAAAGGAAGAAAGCAAATGAAGAAGCTTGATAGAATCTATGTAGATTTTCATGTTATCCAGACGGTACCACCAAGCTGTGTCAATCGTGATGATACAGGTTCGCCTAAGACGGCATTGTATGGCGGTGTACGACGCGCAAGAGTATCTTCGCAGAGCTGGAAACGCGCAATGCGTGAGATGTTCTGTGAAGATCTTAATGAAAAGGATTTAGGCATCCGTACGAAGAGGGTTGTAGGCTTGGTGAAAGAAGAGCTGTTGAAGATTCGAGCAGATATATCGGAGCAAGATGCAGAATCATTGGCAGAAAGAGTCGTAAAAGCTTCGGGCCTCTCGACGGAGAAAAAGAAAAATGAGGATGAAGAAAAAACAAAAGCACTTTTCTTCATCAGCAGAACTCAGGCGCATAATCTCGCTTTTTATATCTTGGCGCATCAGGATGCTGCAGATAAGGATATCAAGAAAGAAGCGAAGAGGCTGCTCAATCAGAATCACAGTGTAGATATTGCTCTTTTTGGACGCATGGTCGCAGATGATCCGTCGTTGAATGCAGATGCTTCTTCACAGGTCGCTCACAGCATCTCCACACATCGCGTTGACAATGAGTATGATTACTTTACGGCGATAGATGATCTTGCCCCGGAGGATAATGCCGGTGCTGGTATGATTGGCGTTGTCGAGTACAATTCCTCGACGATGTACCGCTATGCGACTGTAGCAGTACATAACTTGTTCAAAGAATTGGGTGGTGAGAAGGAAGCAACAGCGGCCGCCGTTGGTGAATTTGCAAAGGCTTTTATCCAGTCGATGCCAACGGGTAAGCAGAATACCTTTGCCAATCGAACTTTGCCGGATGCTGTTCTTGTCACAATCCGTCGTGATCAGCCTATCAATCTTGTCGGTGCCTTTGAAGAGCCGGTTCGTACTGTCGAGGGAGGCTATGTGAAGCCTTCTATTCAGAGATTGGGGAAGTATGCAGAACAGGTTTATGATCGGTATGTGGATACGCCGGAAAAAGCTTGGGCAATTGGGATGGAAGACCAGGCAGAAACGGTCAACATGAAGGAATTGCTTCAGAGACTTCAGGATACGTTGCTTCATGATATGGAGAGCTTAGAAAAGGAGTGATGGTATGAGCACACTGCTTTTAAGATTGGCTGCCCCTATGCAGTCATGGGGGATAAGCAGTAAATTCGACCGTCGCACGACCAATATGGAGCCAACTCGTAGTGGCGTGATAGGCATGCTCGCTGCTGCCATGGGAGTATCACGTGAAGATTCTCTCGATGCGTTCAAAGTATTAAAGTTCGGCGTTCGGATTGATCAGCCGGGAACGATGAAGCAAGACTTTCATATGGTACATCGTGAGAACGGCAGTAAATCAACTGCATGGGTGACATATCGATATTATCTCGAAGATGCTGTTTTTCTTGCAGGACTGGAGGGACCGTCTGAGTTTTTGGCGAAGTTAGAATCTGCTTTGATGCATCCTGTCTATCCACTGGCACTTGGACGACGTTCATGTCCGCCTGCAGAGCCATTGGTTCTTGGCATCCGTGATGTGGATCTCTTGACAGCATTGAGGCAGGAAGAATGGCAGGCATCCTCTTGGTACCAGAGAAAAGCCAAATGGCAGCACATAACATCTTTAGAGATTGTTCGTGATGCCGGTCTGGATGAGAATGGTTATGCTGTTCGTGACTTTCCTGAAAGCTTCAGCCAGAAGAGACGGCTCTATCATTTCCGGAATGTCATCCGCGAACAGATCGCTTTGAGCCAGCTTGTCGACAGTGAGAGTACAGAGAAAAAACAGGAAGTTCCTACGGAACATGATCCAATGGAGTTATTGGAGGACAGCGATGTATCTATCAAGAATCAGAATCAATAAAGATATCCACACATCAATGAAATTCTTGGGTTCATTGCAAGTCATGCATGCTACGGTAGAAGGATGCTTTACGCCGGATGATGCATCGAGAAAACTTTGGCGCTTGGATTATCTTCATGGTCAGCCTTATTTGCTGGTGCTTAGCCAGAAACACCCGGATTTTTCTCATCTGGTAGAGCAATTCGGTTATGACGGTGATACTGGTGAGAGTCGTGATTGCCACAATTTATTTCGGATGTTAGCGAATGATCAGCGATATCGTTTTCGCTTCTGTGGTAATCCGGTACATAGCATCAAAGAAGGAAATCGTGAGCGGGGAAAAGTCGTTCCGCATGTGACTGTGCCGCAACAGGAGGACTGGTTCCGTTCTAAGAGTGAAGGTGCTGGCTTTTTGCCAGAATCCTTTGCTGTAGTGCAGCGTGATATCAAGAAATTCACACGCAATGGCAAGCTCGTCACATTGCATACAGCCATCTTTGAGGGTGTCTTACAGATTACCGATGCAGATCGATTCCGTCAGACATTATGTGCAGGAATCGGTAGAGCAAAATCATACGGCTGTGGTTTGCTTACCTTAGGTCGTCTGTGAAATCGTCATAAGCCTATTATGAGATGATGAGGGATTCCTATGAAAAAGTTACCCGGTGCACAGAAGACAGAATTGCAGGAGTTGCCTCAGATTAAGGAGCGATTGTCCTTCTTGTATCTCGAGCGCTGCTTGATCAATCGTCAAGATAGCTCCATCAGCATTGCTGATGAAAGAGGAACGGTACAAGTCCCGGCAGCGTCGTTGAGCGTGCTCTTATTAGGGCCAGGGACGACGGTTACACATCGTGCGATGGAATTGATTGGCGATGCGGGGACGAGCGTTTTGTGGATTGGCGAGCATGGCGTGCGTTATTATGCTTCGGGAAAGCCATTGACGCATTCCGCATCTTTGCTGATGATGCAGGCGAAACTGGTGACGAATACAAGACTTCGCCTTGAGATTGCACGCAAGATGTATCAGATGCGCTTCGCAGGTGAAGATGTTTCGCACATGACGATGCAGCAACTTCGCGGCAAGGAAGGGGCGCGAGTGCGAAATGTCTATCGCAAATGCGCGAAAGAAAATGATGTGGAATGGGATGGCCGTGAATATGACCCAGACGATTTTGAAGGAGGAAATGCGGTCAACCAGGCCCTGTCGGCTGGGACTGCATGCTTGTACGGCTTGGCACATAGCGTCATCGTGGCTCTGGGGGCATCGCCGGGGCTAGGGTTTGTACATACAGGCCACGAGAAGTCCTTCGTATACGATGTGGCTGATTTGTACAAGGCAGAGTATGTTATCCCCTTGGCTTTCCAGTTGGCGGCAGATCCATCCGATGATATCGGCGGCGACATGCGGCGCGCTCTTCGCGATAAAATCGTCGAGGGCCACCTGTTGGAAAGGATGGTGAAAGATATCCGTTACTTGCTGCTTGGCAAGGATGATACAGAAGTATCCTATGCGGATATTGTAAACCTTTGGGATGAAAAAAGAGGAGCCGTACAGAATGGTATTTCCTATGGAAAAGAAACAGAGCTGGAACCTGGATATGGCACGATAATTGAGGATAGCGATGATAGTGATAACCTTGACTGATTGCCCTAAGTCCTTGCGTGGGGATCTATCCAAATGGCTTCTGGAAATCAGCACGGGGGTTTTTGTCGGCAAGGTCAGTGCCCGTGTGCGGGATAATCTCTGGAAGCGCGTCAAAGATTCGGTCAGAAATGGGCGTGCAACGTTGGTCTATACGACGAATACCGAACAACGTATGGATTTCCGTCTTCATAATAGTGAAAATCAAATCATTGATTTTGATGGATTAAAACTTGTGATGAAGCCGAGTGTGAGTCGTGTGCGTCGTTTAGAACAGAAGCGCAGGAATTTCAGCAAAGCAGCGCAGATTCGCATGGCGAAGCAAAAGCAGGCTCATACTCAGCGTGAGCGGTATGAGGATACTGAACATTCGACGATTCCTTCCAATGCATCGTCTATGTCATCGAGATGCTATCCTGCTGATTACGTTGTACTGGACCTTGAGACATCTGGCCTGCGTGAAAAGCTAGACGAAATCATCGAAGTCGGTATGCTGAAAGTGGCAGCTGGACGAATAATCGGGTCGTATCAAGCATTGATACATACGAAGAAGCCAATTCCGCGTCCAATTGAAAAACTGACAGGTATCACGAATGAGATGATAGCCGCTTCTGGTGAGAACTTAAAGGAAGTACTGGCAAAAGTCGAATCCTTCATTGGCAAGGAGTCCTTGATAGGGCATAACATTATGTTTGACATGAAATTTCTGAATCATGCTTTGCAGAAGAATGGGCGTGGTGTCATCACCAATCCGCACTATGATACTATGTCCTTGTACCAAGAAAAGTGTGATTCAAAAAAGCGCATAAGTTTAGCAGATATGACAACTATCCTTGGACTATCTCAAAAGCCGACACACCGAGCCTTGCAGGATTGTCGGGCTGTGCAAGAAGCATATGAAGTATTGAAAAAGAAATAGTGTTATCGAATAACTCGTAAAACTGAATAAAATACGGGATGAGGCCCTGAGAGAATGGCGTCAATATTGGGATTTTTTAGTGTGAGCCCCGCATGCGCGGGGATGATCCCGGCGAAGGAAGTCAAAGAGAGTGCCGAGGGCCGTGAGCCCCGCATGCGCGGGGATGATCCCACGGCAGAGATCGACATCGAAGCAGTCAAGAAGTGAGCCCCGCATGCGCGGGGATGATCCTTGGCGCGAAGGTGCAGGAGATCGTCGACGGCGGTGAGCCCCGCATGCGCGGGGATGATCCCAACCTTCGAGTGCCCTTTTTCAGCCATAGAATGTGAGCCCCGCATGCGCGGGGATGATCCCGTGCCACTTTTACAACATCCTCATTCGCCATAGTGAGCCCCGCATGCGCGGGGATGATCCCTTTTTATGAACAGCTAGAATCTACCAATATTGGTGAGCCCCGCATGCGCGGGGATGATCCCTTTTTCTTGTCTACACCCTCGAAGAAGTTATTGTGAGCCCCGCATGCGCGGGGATGATCCCGTGCAGCGTTGCCATGCGGAAGTCCATTGCCGGTGAGCCCCGCATGCGCGGGGATGATCCCTAATTCCATCGCCCTGTTACTCGGCAGGGCTTGTGAGCCCCGCATGCGCGGGGATGATCCCGTCGCTGGGGATATGTGTAAGTATGGCACTGAGTGAGCCCCGCATGCGCGGGGATGATCCCACGAAACAGCAGCGCAGAAAGCGTGGCCGTGGGTGAGCCCCGCATGCGCGGGGATGATCCCAGAAGATGTACGACCGGCTGACGAACCCCGACGTGAGCCCCGCATGCGCGGGGATGATCCCCCTATCTATTATAACAGAAAGGAATTGATTTGGTGAGCCCCGCATGCGCGGGGATGATCCCTGGCAGAGAATTTAAGGCGATTAGGATACGAAGTGAGCCCCGCATGCGCGGGGATGATCCCGATACACGGGACATCGACTACTTTGGCGCCGGCGTGAGCCCCGCATGCGCGGGGATGATCCCAAGGTGCCGCGAGGTGGGGGAGACAGGGGCTCGTGAGCCCCGCATGCGCGGGGATGATCCCGGGTCGGTGTTGTTAAGGTTATTCTCAATAGTGTGAGCCCCGCATGCGCGGGGATGATCCCTTCTCGGCGGTGCCGTCAGCCTTGATGACTGGGTGAGCCCCGCATGCGCGGGGATGATCCCGCGCGTTCTATACCACTGATATATTGACGTTCGTGAGCCCCGCATGCGCGGGGATGATCCCGGCTATCTGGACAGGACAGCAGCCGACACGACGTGAGCCCCGCATGCGCGGGGATGATCCCGATGAGACGATGAAATATAAAGTGTTACAAGAGTGAGCCCCGCATGCGCGGGGATGATCCCGTCTCCACTTGGATGATTGTGGAAGACAAAGCGTGAGCCCCGCATGCGCGGGGATGATCCCACGCTAACGCTTTCGCGGGTTCGCTAAGTCTTGTGAGCCCCGCATGCGCGGGGATGATCCCCATTGCGTCCCCAAAAGACATACGTGACGTCAGTGAGCCCCGCATGCGCGGGGATGATCCCAAGTCAAGACATTTTTTTGAAAAAGTTTTCGCGTGAGCCCCGCATGCGCGGGGATGATCCTGCCCCCTCTCCGACGTAGTTCATATTGGCGTTGTGAGCCCCGCATGCGCGGGGATGATCCCGATGCGCGACTGCCAGCGCCGCAGTCGGTCGAGTGAGCCCCGCATGCGCGGGGATGATCCCGGCCGAAGTACGAGGCAGTGCGCTTGCCAATCGTGAGCCCCGCATGCGCGGGGATGATCCCAGCCCGTACACAATAAGCGATTCGTAAAGGATGTGAGCCCCGCATGCGCGGGGATGATCCCTGGAGCTGGCGCTCACTGGTTGCTAGCGACGTGTGAGCCCCGCATGCGCGGGGATGATCCCATACGCATCCCAGCCAGTCAGCTGGCTAATAGGTGAGCCCCGCATGCGCGGGGATAATCCCCGCATACATACGTGACTGACTAAAGCCCGCAAGTGAGCCCCGCATGCGCGGGGATGATCCCACCGACCGCAGAGCCTACCGACGAGCCGAATGGTGAGCCCCGCATGCGCGGGGATGATCCCATCGACAGCGGGCAGGCCATACAGCCTACTAGGTGAGCCCCGCATGCGCGGGGATGATCCCCACGTGATCCTTCGTCAGCTCCGTCTCCCGGCGTGAGCTCCGCATGCGCGGGGATGATCCCTGGAGCGGGCGGTTCGTGATGGTATCCGTATCGTGAGCCCCGCATGCGCGGGGATGATCCCTACTTGCTCGATAAGCGGTACATCCCGACGAGGTGAGCCCCGCATGCGCGGGGATGATCCCGGGTGAGGGTGAGATGTTCCGCCAAGACGACGGTGAGCCCCGCATGCGCGGGGATGATCCCCACTAGTTGATACCGTAGAGCCTACAAGGTTTGTGAGCCCCGCATGCGCGGGGATGATCCCTTCAGAGTGTGGGAAGTATGGCGCAACAATGCGTGAGCCCCGCATGCGCGGGGATGATCCCACGGCGTTCGACGCATTGTCAACGCGGTAAATGTGAGCCCCGCATGCGCAGGGATGATCCCGCCATTTTACTTCCGTTTCGCTACACCACTTCGTGAGCCCCGCATGCGCGGGGATGATCCCAGTCCTGCGGCTAATATGATTCCCTGCTTAATGTGAGCCCCGCATGCGCGGGGATGATCCCGGGATGGCGCTACCATGTCTATATGGCTGCGGGTGAGCCCCGCATGCGCGGGGATGATCCTCTAAGTATGGCTACAAGCCTTTTTGTGATATGTGAGTCCCGCATGCGCGGGGATGATCCCACGGGTGGCTCTCCGGCCCCGGACACAGCACCGTGAGCCCCGCATGCGCGGGGATGATCCCAGGCCGTTGTCTTTGAGCAGCGGTTTGACTGCGTGAGCCCCGCATACGCGGGGATGATCCCAAAGAGCGTGTCACTCCTGCTGATGTTGATTCGTGAGCCTCGCATACGCGGGGATGATTCCATATACACCGACAGAATACGAGCTGGAGATGCGTGAGCCCCGCATACGCGGGGATGATCCCGGCGTGCCCTGATTGTAAGCGCCCGTGTTCGGGTGAGCCCCGCATACGCGGGGATGATCCCACCGATGCGTTTGCTAACGGCGAAGTCATGGAGTGAGCCCCGCATACGCGGGGATGATCCCCCGAAGTGCGTGAGATATAAGCCGGAGCCGGAGTGGGCCCCGCATACGCGGGAATGATCCCTAGCGCAATGGGCGAATGAGATTGAGTATGCTGTGAGCCCCGCATGCGCGGGGATGATCCCCAGCGCCGGCATGGCAAGGCCACGCATGTGCAGTAAGCCCCGCATGCGCGGGGATGATTCCACCAACTCCAGACGCTATGCCCAATCCACCATCAAAAGGAAAGGTCTCTTCTCGATGCTGCTTGGTATGGCTCATCGTTATGTTGCTTGTGGTGCTGTTCTGCATCTGCCTGAGATGCACGATTCAATCCTCCAGCCCAGTTGATCAAGCAATCTCTACCAGCAGTGCCGAGTAGCGTGAGCCATATTATGTCGGCAATCGCAAGACCAAGGTGTTCCATGTTTCCATTTGCGGCTTCGTCCCCGCATATACGAAAACCACGTCGTCGAGTTCGACGACAGGGATGAAGCCATCAGCCGCGGATACCGGCCATGCCAGAAGTGTCTGCCATGATTAATAAAATGCAATGAAGGAGGTTTATATCATGCTCCAAGAAATGCGTGCTACGCTAAAACATATCACCATCATCGTGCTACTATGCTTCCTGCTGCTGCCCTGGCCCATCAGCTCCGCCAGCGTGTACGAGGAGACGGACTCCGCTATCAACTACACGATGTCCTATCCGATGGTCTATCTGGACCACAACCAAGAGGCGCAGGATAGAATCAACAGTGACATCTACAATTATATTGGTGCTTTTAAAACCGATTACAATGATGGCAAGTTTATCAACGGTTTCTTCAAATACGAGGTAAAGTACGAGGATGATGATGTCTTGTCCCTGATGATCATTGATTATCGGTACTATGGTGGAGCACACGGACTCGAGAAGGGCATCGGCTTGAACTACAGCAAGAAGACTGGGCAAAGGCTGCCATTGCCATACTTTGTCCGTTTAAGGCCGGATGATGCCTCAAAAGTATTTTCTCTCCCGATATATAACGGGAATAACAAGCAGCTCTTCTATAGCACGACGAAGGATTTTGTAAAATATACCCGGAAGCGCAAGGGAATCACCGACAATTTCTACCTGATGGGCAATGGCGCTATCGCTTTGATATACCAGCCCTATGAACTGTCTTGTTATGCTGACGGCATTACGCATATCGTAATCTCCGCGAAGTATGTTGATTACTTCAACCGACGGAACCATGAGTAAAGAGGGAGGCATATTATGAATAAGCAAAACATCCTGATCGGCGCAATGGACGTGGCCATCGACGCCCTGGGTGTCATCACCTATCAGCAACAGAACTACATCGAGCAGCTCCATCAGTAAGCAGATCAAGGAGCTGAGCAGTAGAGTGGACAATGCAGAGTCTGATATCGATAGACTGAAAGACAGGACGAACACCTTCCCCTGATATAGTAAAAGGACACGTCCAAAAGAACGCGCCCCCTTGGTGAGCCCCGCATGCGCGGGGATGATTCCTAGAGCAAATATCATCACTTCTGCTTATGGGAAAGAAATAGATGGGGCGATAAATTACGATTGGTACTTGAAAAATATCAGAGAAAATAAATTACGCTATGTGAACAGAAAAAAAGCCAATAGACTTTTGGAGCCTGCCGGAGTCCAATTCTCCCTAGGGCCAAAAGCTAATGACTTTCTTAACTCAAGTATAAAGACCGAGGAAGATCTTGTCAAGCTGAAAAATGAAAATTCAACGCTTTACCAGACGGCAAGATACAACCAGGAAAAGAACCGTGGCGCGAAGGGCTACATCACGCCGTACTCGGACGGGCGACGCGTGATCACACTGCTCGAGGAGGCGAACGAGTCGACGTTCCTCCACGAGATGAGTCATATGTTTCTCATGGACCTCGAGAATCTCGCACAGATTGACGAGGTATAGAAGAAGGAGGTGAGCTCCACATGCGCGGGGACAATTCCGCGGTCGGAAAAGAGTGTGTCGCAGGGGAACGTATTATATGTGAACACAGAAAAAGTCCCTAACTTTGAAAAGACACTCATCTCGCTCCAATGGCTCGAAGGTCTTCCCAAACTAGAGACTTCCTTAATTATATTTTACAACATAGTGCAGGCGAAATCAAGACGGAGGGAATCTTGTCAGGCTGAGAACTGCCAATCCAGCGCTTTACCAGACAGTGTGAAATGGCTCTGGGAAGTAACCACGCCATAACCGCCGGTCAATCTCTTTCTATAGCTAAGAGAAGAGCAAGTCGCTTCTCATTCGGGGTGCTGCCGAAGACGGTCGACCACCGAGAAGACTTGCTCTCCTTCTTTAACGTCTAAATAATTTTGACACGATGTCAATATTAGACAAGCTCGAAGGGTTGAAGAATGTTCCCGGACAACACTCCCCTTCGAGCTCTAGACTTCCCGTCACAGCACACCTGAGAGCCGGCACCGCAGGCGACCGCGAGGTCCTTAGTTCAAGTGTAGCATAGGTTGGATGAGAAGTAAACGAGAATCCTGCGGAGGTACGTTGACATTCATCTTGCACTGCGATACGCTAATATGGTGCAGTGTGGAGTCTAGGAGAAAAGAGGGGTTATTTGAATCGAATCGATTTGGCTGGGCGGCTGCGGGGCATTGCGATCAGGGCTCATTTTTCGCAGGGGCTCTTTGGCTGGCTTTGCTTGACGAATGTGACGCAGCTGGTCCAGCTCTATCTGTATGAAGGGAAGTCGCTGCCGCCGGAGGGAGTGGCGCTGCTGCTCTTGGAGGGGATGCTGCGCGTGGCGGGGCTTTCGTTGCTGTTGACGATGCTCTGCGCATTCTTGCCGCGGCTGTGGCGCTGGTTTGTTGCGGCGCTCAGTGGTGGGCTCTTTCTCGTCGATGTCTTCTCGCTGACGCATTACAATAGTGTGCTCGATGCGGGACTCTTGCAGGTGATTTTAGCGACGAATCCACAGGAGGCTGTCGAGTACGTGGTGACGCAGGGCGGGGATATCTTGCCATTGCTGGTAGTGGCTGTGCTCTTGATAGGGGCTTTTCTGCTGTATCGGCTATATCGGCGACGGAGGACTGAGAGG
>ULRW01065710.1_pt1 | contig 23304 bp, 17 predicted proteins | sample 1955581 | NCBI WGS metagenome assembly ULRW01 (sample SAMEA4835687, study PRJEB28245) | human gut metagenome | biome: gut microbiome; material: fecal sample | place: Denmark | collected 2008 | reverse complement strand
ACTCTCACCTTCCGATCTACTTTATTCTGCTGGTAAAATTTCAGCCAGTTTTTGAAAAAGATTCTCTTGGTTTTCACTTCATAAGACAACTTTCCGGCCATGTCGGGAATATCCCTCCGGGCTAAAGCGCAAAAATTACGCATGTAGGCATCCACGGAATCCCACGATTCATTTTCAGCCAGCAATCCGGGATAAACGGCATAACCATTCGCTTTTTTCCAATCAAGCCCCAGTTCTTTTTTCAGAAAGTATTCCCACATGGTGGGATTTCCGGAGAAAGCTTCCTTGAACTGTTCTAGCAAAACCAGTTTTTCTTTCTCGGACCGCTTTGCATTTCTCTTCGTCAAAGCCTGCCACGCAGGATAATTGGAAGCATTCCGTTTCAACGCTTCTTTCAGTAATGTGCCCGCCTTCTGTGGATCGGCAGCCAGCAGGGATAAATAATAACAGAGATTGGATGCAGCGGCATTCTTCTTCCAAAAACGGGGAAGCTCTGTAATCGTGGAAACGGCTCCCTTCCAAGGCCCTCCAGAACCGCCCTCCGACCACACCCATCCATAAATGTTATTTCCTATCTTCCATTCTCCGTCTATCCCTTTCCACACAAAGGCGCAATGCCCTGGCTGGCCAATCGTATAGGAAGGAATTCCCTTCGCTTTCACAAAACCGGCTGCCCCTTTGGAAACGGCGCCGCACACGCCTCCATATTCCACGTAAATCTGTAAGGAAACCGGTTTGTGATCGTAAAACGCTCCACCCACATGCACACTGATTCCCTGTTTATTCTTCATCCGGTATGGAATCAATCCGCAACAGGCATACCCGGCGTTCCCCGCCTGGATCTTCTTTTTGTCGGCTAGATAATCCTGCGCCCAGGCAAGTTCCTCAATACTTTCCCGCCCCCGGAAAAGAATTCCGAATTCCCACGGCTCCAACGTAAGGAACTGCGGAAACAGTTTTTTCTCCATAAAAGACTTTTTGTAAAAATCATACCGCGCTTCGCATGCCTCCGGCTCCCGAGATGAAGAAACCAACGCCGCCCCCAATGCCATGTTAAGGCCAACCCCGGAAAGTTCCTTCCCTTCCTTCAGCCAAATGTTGCGCAGGACTGCCAGAGTATCCTTTCCCGAAGCCTTGGCAAATGACAACTTCTCAAACACTTCCGGATGATTCAACAGCCACAGAACATACTCCTTGTCCTTCAATTCATGAAGGATGTAAGTCCTATCCTTCCCCACCAACGCAAAGAAATGGGCCATATAGCAAGCCTGCGCCAGCTCCCGATCCTTCAACAGGGATTCCACGGAAAACGTTTTTTCCGCCTCCAACTTCTTTTGTACATATTGGCGACACAGTCCGGCAATACTCCGTACATCCCCTCCCTCCATCTGCCATGCCAGACGCTGATAGGATAAATTTTCAGCAGCAACCACTGATAAAAAATACAGAGAAAAGAACAGAAATTTAAACACAGAAACGTTAAAAATAACAATTATGCATCTCAATTTAAAATATGGAACATTTAATTTATTATATTCTATTTATAATTAATCAGTTAATTTATATTTTAATAAATATTCTATAGGCAAAAAACTTCTAAAATTTACTCATCAATCCTATCTCATATACACAAAAATAAAAATCAAGCATTGGCGCAACAAATACTTCTCTAAAATAATTTCTTACTATTAAAATTCATTTTTGCACACTAATCATACCAGGAGCGATTTCTTTCAAATTAATCTCATGGGTCTTTCTGTATTCATTAATATGAGCCGATACATCAAACATCAAAACTCTAGTATCATCCTCTTTTTCCAACCGGACTCGATCAATAAACTTTTTCCCAAATACCCATGTTGCTCTTGAAATTACTTGATAACCAGGAAAATTTTTCTCCAAATAATTCTTCTGTGCTTCCAAAACTTCCTTCTCAGTTTTAGCATCTTTCAATTCAATGGGAAAATCATAAGAACTTCCTGGTTCCTTATCTTCTTTTACACGTTCTTTTTGTTTCCGGAGATCTCTAGAAATTTTAATAATTTCTTTTTTATGAAGCTCGTTAAATTTCTTTCGATAATCCGTAATATCAAAACACACTTCTATTACATTTCCCTGTTCGTTTTTTAAATACACAGTTTCAATGATTGATTTCTTACTGGAAAGATCCACTTCCCTGTCACCTATATTATAACCAGGATAATTTGTTTCCACATAATTTTCAATCCAGCTATCCAGTTCTCCACGGTTTTTTACACCTTCTACAACGACAGGGGAAGAAGAGTCATTCTTTTCCAAATTGACTTTGCTATCCCTAGGAACTTTATTCATCATATCCTTTTCATGTGCATAAAGAAACCCTGTAGAAAGTAAAATGAGGTTTATTAATATAATTTTTTTCATAATATTTTATCAATGATGTTTTTCACATTCTTCTTTAAGTTCCTTTTCAAATTTCTTAAGAAGATCTCTTTTTGCTGTAGACACGGCACTTTGAGCACTTTTTTTCCCTTCAATATTCGGATCAAAAAAATCCTTCATCCCATCAGCTAAATGTGTTTTCATCCCCGTTTTCCATGGAGTTTTAAATTTATGATTATGAACAAATCTGTAGGCATACCATAGATGAACATGATAAGTATGTTTCATGGAGGCCCCTACTAGATGATCCATATCCACTATCCCTGTTTCTGCGCCTAGAGCTTCAGTAAGAATAGATTCCACCATATCACCCAATGCCTCCTCAACAATGTCAGGCGGAGTAGGGAGGCTCTTTACCCCAAGGAGTAAAGAAGGCAAGATATCTTCTTTCTACACGGCATCTTGGCTGATCAGCAGCCAAGACATTTCCCTGAAAAAACAGTAATATAGAGATTATCAAAATAAACACACGCCTCATAACTTACTTCCTAATCTATTGAAAAAAAAGAAAACATCAATATCTATTTCAACATGAAATCAAATTAATATTTTTTGGCTCATTCAAATACATAAAAAACGGCGTCCTTCCGTGATAAGGAGGACGCCGGAATTTTCCGGAAATCGGACAGACTGCCAGTTTGAGCAGCGAAGCGCACAAACCTTAGGACTTGTAACGCAAACGCTTCTTGTGACGGTTCTGACGCATGCGCTTGCTGCGCTTATGCTTGTTGATTTTTGCTTTACGGCGTTTTTTGAGCGATCCCATGATTGTGGTTCGTTTGTTGTTTTACTGTGGTGAGAAAAAAATCTAGTAAACCAGCTTGTTAAGCGGGTATTCAATGATGCCTTCCGCTCCCAGGGCCTTGAGCTGGGGAATGATATCCCTCACAACGGATTCGTCAATGACCGTTTCCACGGCCAGCCAGCCTTCTTCCGCCAAATGGGAAATAGTGGGACGGCGCAGAGACGGAAGGGCCTCTACCAGGCCGTTCAGGGAAGCAGCAGGAAGGTTCATTTTCAGGCCCACTTTCCGGCGCGCTTCCAGAGCGCCCTTGAGCATCATGACCAGGCGTTCCAGCTTCTGTTTCTTCCACTCGTCCTGCATGGTTTCCCGGTTCGCGATAAACTGGGGATAGGAGGTCATCAGGGTGTCCACGATGCGGAGCTTGTTGGCCTTGATGGAGCTTCCCGTTTCCGTGATGTCCACGATGGCGTCCACCAGTTCCGGCACCTTCACTTCCGTAGCTCCCCAGGAGAATTCCACGTGGGCTTCAATACCCTTTTCCTGAAGCCAGCGTTCCGTGATGCCCACGCCTTCCGTGGCGATGCGCTTGCCCTGAAGGTCTTCCGCACAGGTAATGGGGGAATTTTCCGGGACTACCAGCACCCAGCGGGTAGGCTTGGAGGTAGCCTTGGAGTATTGAAGATCCGTCAGCACTTCCACGTCCGCCCTGTTTTCATAAATCCAGTCGCGCCCGGTAATGCCGCAGTCGATGAAACCGTCATTGACATAACGGCCTATTTCCTGGGCACGGATCAGGAAGAGCTCCAGATCGTCGTCGTCGCAGGCCGGGCGGTATCCGCGGCTGGACACATAAACATTGTAGCCGGCCTTGCGGAACAATTCCACGGTGGAATCCTGCAAACTGCCTTTGGGAAGAGCTATTTTGAGTTTCTTCGACATGATGGGACGGGAATGAAAACCCACCCGGGCCTCATTGTCAAGTTTAGAACCGAATCCGGCCCATTTTACCGGGCCATGAGCCGTTCAATGTCATCAGGCAGCAGAGGCACGTCTCCCAGTAGGTCGATATTTTCTGTTTCCCCGATCAGGACATCGTTTTCCAAACGGATGCCTATGCCTTCTTCCGCAATATAGATGCCCGGTTCCACGGTGAAAACCATGCCCGGCAACACAACGGGGTTGGCTTCGCCTACATCGTGCACATCCAGCCCCAGGAAGTGGGAACACCCGTGCATGTAATATTTCCGGACAATGGGAGGATCGGACGGTTTTTCCGCCACCTGCGCGGGTGTGATGAGCCCCAGCTTGACGAGTTCCCCGGCAGCAAAAACGCGCACCAGGCGTTCGTACTCCGATTTCAGGATTCCGGGTCTCAGAATCTTTTTGGCGTAGGTCATCATATTCAGCACGCTTTCATACACAGCGCGCTGGCGGGGGGTGAATTTTCCGTTCACGGGAACGGTGCGGGTCATGTCGGAGTTGTAATTCCCGTATTCCGTGCCTATGTCCATAAGCACCAGATCGCCGTCTTCGCACCGTTTGTCGTTTTGGATATAATGCAGCACGCAGGTATCCTTTCCGGAAGCGATGATGGGCAGGAAGGAGAATTTACGCGGACCGCGGCTGATGAATTCGTTGGCCAGGAATCCCTCAATCTGCCATTCGCCCACCCCCGGCCTGATGAACCGGAGCAATTCCCGGAAGCCTTCATTGGTGATGTCGCAGGCTTTTTTGAGAGCCTTGATTTCTTCCGGCTTTTTGATTTGCCGCATATCCGCCATGATTTCATAGACATTCTTCAAAACAGCGTCCGGGAATTTTTCCTTCAGCTCCTTGGTCATGCGGGCATTGCGCGTTTCCACCGGGCATGTGCATCGCGGATGCTGGTTGGCTTCCACAAAGACCATGGATGCGGACGGCACCAGGGCCTCCAGCAACGCATCATATTCATCGGTCCAGCGCACGTCCTGGATGCCGCTCAGCTCTCTCGCCTGTTCCTGCGAGAGCCGGGCACCTTCCCAGATGGCAATCTGTTCATTTGTCTCACGCAACAGCAGAATCTCATCCCAGCCGCCCTCCCGGATAGTCATGACCAGGACGGTTTCTTCCTGGTCAACTCCCGTAAGATAAAAGAGGTTGGCATTCTGATGCAGGGCAAAAGTGCCGTCCGCATTCGTAGGAAATACGTCGTTGGCGTGCAGAATCAGCATACTGCCGGCAGGCAGGCGGGAAGCAAGTTCTTCACGGTTGCCGGCAAAAAAGGAAGAAGGAAGCGGCTCGTATCTCATATCAACAGCATGCCCCGCTTTTCCGGCTTGTCAATCATGCATCCGGACACGGGGCAACCTTGCGCGTCTCCTTGTCGTCCGGAGTTCTTCTGACCGTGCCGTTTCCCCGCTCCGGCCTATTCTTATGCGATTGTCCATTTCCTGCCGTCCCGCTACCCGTCCGTTCATCATGCATACCGTTGAAGGAAGCACGGAACCGCCCCGGAATTTCCGGAGACACCCCCTCCGGAAAAAACTCCCGGAGCCAATCGGGTCATGACTCGAACACCACCCGGGCGGATGCCGTCTTATCCTGCATGCACGGCGCTATTCCACGGCTATTCCTGGCGCTGGGAACAGGTTTGGTTTTTTCCTGTTCCAGTTCCCGGACAATGCCCGTTTCCTCTTTGATTACCCATCCCCTTCACACGGACTCCAGGCAGAGTTGTTTTGGAGGCGTCTGGTATAATCCCTCGGAACAGGCCGTCTGGAATTCCCCAAGGCTAAAAGTATATGTAGCCCCCGTCAATATTGACTACATCAAAGCCAGATTCCCCAAGGAATCCCCGGCGCTGGCGGCACAATTCAGGGCCGGGCTGCAAAAAGACATCCGCAACGTGCTGGAAAACAAATCTAAACAGACAGGCGGGAGGATGAAATGGCAGTTGGTTGACCGCCCCGTTCCGGGATCCGTAACTCTCCGCCTCGCCATAGTCAAGCTGAAGCCTACGGACGTGGGCGGCAACATCATGTCCGATCTTGTTTCCCTGGTCTCCCCCCTTCCGGGAACCTCCCTGATCCTGGGGCGCTTCATGAGCGGGGACGTAGGCATTGAGGGACGCCTGTCAAATACGAATACGGACGCCGGCATCATGGAATTCAAAGCTTACAACACGGACCCCATCACCCTGTTTTCCGTCAAGGAATTTGAACGTTTTGCCTTCGACCAACGGAATTTGCGGCTTTTTTCCAACTGCATTGCAGATATTTTCAAGGCTGGTCCCGCCAGCAGTATTCCCAAAACAGGGGAATTTGACCTGGACCCGTTTTAAACGGCCTTTCCGGACGATTCTTTCCCGTCTTTCTTTTCAGGTTCATAGAAAGCGCATTCCTGAACCGTCTGCCTGGTCTTGAAGGCATATACGAAGAAAGCGGCGCCCACCAGCACGAGGAAAACGGAGAGGAACTGCCCGCGGGTCAATCCCATGGAGAAGGGGGAATCCGGCTCCCGGTACTCTTCGCAAATAATTCTGCCCGCAGCATAAAGAACGGCAAAGATACCGCAGAACAAGCCGTTCCACGCACGAGGGAACCTTACCCGTACAAACCACAGCACGGCAAAGAGAAGCACACCTTCCGCAAACGCTTCATACAGCTGGGAGGGGTAGCGTGCATGATCCTGCATCATCCGCCCCACGATTTCCCTGATGGCGGGCGTATCCCTCACCCGGTCGGTCACCCAGGCGGCAGTCATTCGTTCCGGCACGGCTATGCCGGAAAGGGACAGTTTGTCCAGCAATCCGGGCGTTTCATAAATACGGGAAGCCACCCGCACGAACAAGTCCGGATCCTGGGAAAGCTCCGCCGGAAAAATCATTCCCTGGGAAGAGCCGGGCGGGACAACGCGCCCATACAGTTCTCCGTTGATAAAATTGGCCATGCGCCCGAAAAACAGCCCAACGGGAGCAACAATGGCCAGGCCGTCCAGAAGCGCCACCCACTTGACGCGGTGCTTCCACGCATAATAAAATGTATACAGCCCCACTCCAATCATTCCCCCATGGCTGGCCATGCCCCCTTCCCACACTCTCAGGACCATGAGCGGATCCGCCAGAAACTGGGACCAGCCGTGGTTGGGAATCTGGTAAAAGAGCACATATCCCAGTCTTCCGCCAATCAAAACACCAAAAATAGCCACATAAGTAACAAAATCCGACATTTTGTCCTGGGGGACAGGATACAGCTTCCGGCGGGAAAGCCAGGAAAGCAGATAATACCCGCCGATGAAGCCCATTAAATAGGCCAGGCCATACCAGCGCAGGGCAATTGAGTCCGTTATCTGCCAGATGACAGGGTCCAGGTCATGTACGTAAACGGTCGGATTCATGAGCGTTTCTTTCAGGGCAGGTAGTGGGTAAGGGTTTCCACGGCCTCCTGGTCCAGGGAACGGGCCAGAGCCACCGTCAATTCCACCGCGGCGCGGTAGTCCCGCAGATCCAGCACGCCGTTATGGGCATGAATGTACCGGGTGGGAATTCCCAGCACAATAGTGGGAACACCCTTTCCGGAAAGATGCAGGGCCGCCGCATCCGTTCCGCCGGAACGGCGCACCGTCAACTGGAATGGGATGCCCGCATCCAAAGCCGTTTTTTCGGCCAGGGCGGCCAGCCGGGGATTGGTGATGGCCGTGGGGTCAAACAGCCTGATCTGCACGCCTCCACCCAAGGCCCCTTGGGAATCCGTCACGGCAAACCCGGGGGTGTCGTCTGCCGGCGGCCCTTCCAGAACAATCACGCAATCCGGTTGCATGGCGACGCCAGCCGTCCTGGCGCCCCGCGTGCCCACCTCCTCCTGAACCGTCGCGGCGGCAATCAGGGTGTTGGGATGCCCTTCCCGGCATAATTTCTTGAATGCCTCTATCATCACAGAAAGACCGGCGCGGTTGTCAAAGGCTTTCCCCATGACCCGGAACGGATTTTCCAACGGGGAGAATTTCACGTCCGGCACCACGGGATCCCCCAGGTGAATACCGAATTCATTCTTCACCTGTTCCGCGCTTTCAGCGCCCACGTCCACAAACAGGGCTTCCATGCTCATGACGCTGTTGCGCTGGCCTTCCGGCAGAAAATGGGGAGGCTTGGAACCAATCACCCCCCGGATGCCGCGGCCCGAGCGGGTTTTTACCAGGACACGCTGGCTTAACAGGGTATGCGGCCACCAGCCGCCTATCCCCACCAACTGAAGGAAACCGTTCGACGCTATATTCTGCACCAGGAAGCCTATTTCATCCATGTGGGCGGCCAGCATCACGCGGGAACCGGCCCCGCCGCCGGTGCAGAACAGGCTGCCGGAACCATCGGAAGAAAATTCCCCATATCCTTCAAGTTCCTGAGCCACCAGGCTTCTCACTTCATCCTCATGCCCCGAAATACCGTGGGCCTCTGAAAACTTCTTCAGCAGATCAGAATCAATCGCCATGGGCCGAGCATGTGGAAACACCTCTGCCAGGTCAAGCCCGCAGCCATGCCGCATGTTTTTTTCTTGACCGCCCGGGCAGAACCGCCGGGCGGAGCCGTGTCATGCTCCACACTCACTACATGGAAAGAAACAAGAGATTTTTGCTAGCCACAGTTCGGTTTTTGGTGTAACTAATCAGGGAATCGAATTGTGCTATGAAATCCATCCTTAACACTATCACGGCCATGCTGGCTGCGGTGCTTTTCGTCCCTGCGGCATCGGCGCAGACCACCAGCAATCCCAGAATGCAGGTGCGGGTCTCCCTGGAAAAGCTGTCCCTGTATATGCGCCAGTCCCCCAACGTCCTGACGCAGGACGATCCCCGGCCGCTGCCGAAACCGAAGAAATGGGCGGATTTTGAAATTCCCTTCAAGGTGGAAGCCGCTCCCACCCCCAAATCCGGCTATATTGATGCCCTGACGTTCAAATTTTACATCGCGGTAGTTAATCCGGACCGCGCCCGCCAGTACCTGAAACTGTATAAGGAGGTCAAATACGTCAATGTTCCGGTGGGAGAAAACACGTACGCTTCCGTGTATCTCTCCCCGTCCTCCGTCAAGCGCATTACCGGTGTGGAAGGAGGAAGAGGAAAATGGGTGAAGTACCAGGGCGTAGTGGTGGAATACAACGGCAAGATTGTCGCCACTTATTCCTCCGAACGCGGCAAGATGGAAAAATGGTGGACCATCCAGTCCCCCAGCATCGTGGAGACCTCTTATTACCCCCTGCTGAACAAGGATGAAACGCCTTTCTCCGTGTTCTGGTACGACCGTTATCCGGAAATTATGAGGCCCAACAGCCAGCAGGCGGCTTCCGGTTCCGTCCCCGCCCCGTTCGGTACTCCTGTGATCCCCCCGGCGGACGGCGAATAACGTTCCATTAATGCTATCATTTCATCTTATTTAACAGAAATCACCCATGGCTAATTCACGACCAATCGTCGCATTAAACGTAGGTTCCCAGAGAGTTTCAATGGGCGTCTTTTCCAAGACTTCCAAAGACGCCCTTATCCTGGACCGCTATGCTACGCGCCTCGTAGTGCTGGACCCGTCAGCAGAAGGCTTGCGCCTGACGAAAATAGGGGAAGCCATCGCCGGCCTTGTCCAGGAACTCAACGTCAAAGGAAGCGTCGTCAACTATTCCGTTTCCGGACAATCCGTTTTCATCCGCTTCGTCAAGCTTCCGGCCCTGGACGACACCGATGTGGAACAGCTCATCCGCTTTGAAGCCCAGCAGCACGTCCCCTTCCCGCTGGACGAAGTCGTGTGGGACTACCATCTGCTTCCCGCCAAAGGTCTGGAACGGGAAGCCATCCTGGTTGCCATCAAGGCGGAAGACCTGGACTCCCTGAATGATGAAATCGTCTCCCACGGCCTTTCCACCGGCAAAGTGGACTGCGCGCTTACCTCTCTGTACAATGCGTATGTGGACAGTTATCCGGATGAGAAAGAACCGGTCATGCTCATCGACATCGGCGCCAAATCCACGGATTTGATTTACAGCGAACAGGGACGTTTCTTCACCCGCAGCATTTCCGCGGGGGGAATCTTCGTAACCTCCGCTATCGCCCGTGAATTCAATATTTCCTTCATGGAAGCGGAACGCTTGAAAACCACCAGCGGGCTCGTTTCCATGAGCAACGGGCAAACGGAAGGACTGGATCCCGCCACGGCCAATCTGGCTACCGTCATCCGTACGGCCATGACCAGGCTCGCCTCAGAAATCCAGCGGACCACCAACCATTACCGCGCCCAGATGAGCGGAAGCGCTCCCGTCAAGGCATACCTGTGCGGCGGCGGAGCTTCCCTGCCCTATACCAAGGAATTCCTGGAAGATAAACTGGGCATTCCGATCTCCTTCTTCAACCCCATGCACAACGTAGGCGTGGGTTCCGGCGTGGACGTGAACACCATCTCCCGCGAAGCCTTCATCCTGGGCGGATTGATCGGCACCGCCATTCACTCCATCGGCAGGGCCTCTCTCAATATTGACCTAGAACCCACCGCAGTTGCCAAAAAGCGGGCCAACCAGAAAAAAATGCCCGCCATCATCGTCGGGGCAGCCATTGCCGTTCTTGGTGCCGCAGCTTATGCCGTCACAGGATATATGGGAGAGAAAAAGGCGGAGGAAATCCTCGCCGGCGTCCAGCCCACCGTTACTTCCATCAAATCGGCACAATCCGCCCTGCGCCAGAAAGAACAGGAGCTGAAAAAACTGGACTCCACCCTGGCTTCCTACCAGCAGCTCACGCTTCAGCGCTACGGCTACGCGGACATCATCAGGCACCTGCTGGAACAGTCGGAACACAAGGATTATCCCTACTGGTTTACGGATTTTGAACCGCTGGCCCACTTCAATCCGGAGGATACCACCCAAATTACGGGATACTCCGTCATCAAGGATTCCTTCACATCGGACAAAAATACATCCCTGGTGGATGACATCAGGACGGAGGCCTCCGCCAACGCATCCAGCGAGGATGAAGCGGGCGTTTACAGCGTCAACGCCATCCGCCTGACCGGATTCGTCCGGCGCAGCCTGGGCGGCCAGAGAATCATCCAGGACCTCCAGGCAAAAATAGACGGGAACAAGGAATCCCTGTTCACTTTCAAGCCCGGAGACGTCAAACTGGAAGCCCGCCAGATCATGGAACTGGGAGCCAAGGACGCCAAGGTGGACGCGGCGGCAGGGGCCTTTGTACCCTTCAAGCTGGTGCTTCCGTTAAAAACGCCCATTCCCGTGAACTTTAACAAATAAGATTACCCAACCCGAACAAGACATATTTTATGAGCAATTGGATTACAGACAACAAGCCCGCCGCCATGGTCGCGGGCGTGGGGCTTCTCTTATTCCTGGGGTTATCCGCGACAGGGTACATCGTCAATTCCAAACGCAGTGAACTGGACAAAAAAATCAGCATCGCCGCCAAGGAAATCAAGTCCGCCAATGCTGCGGAAATCACTCCGAGCCGCTCATCCAACGAAGAGCTGGAAAAAGAACTGAACCGCTATGCCAAGGCCGTGGGCAGCCTGGAAACGGCCTACAAGCCCTTCCTTGCCTCCTCCGCGCTGGTCCCCACCACGCCCACGGCATTCCAGAATGAACTGAAAACATTCAGGGATTCCCTGATCTCCTCCTGCAAGAAAAAGAACATTCTCATAACGGACACATCCTCCTGGCTCGGCTTCCAGGTTTACAGCACCCAGGCTCCCTCTGTTCAGGCGGCCTCCACGCTGGGTTTTGAATTGAAAGCCATCAACAGCCTGGTCAACAAACTGGCGGAATGCGGCCTGTCCAAATTCATCAAGGTGTACCGCCCCCAGCTCCCCATTGAAACCCCGGCGAACAATCCGGAAGAATCGGACGAAGCCGACCAGGCTCCATGGACTCCCATGCCTCTGGAAATAGCCTTCCAGGGCGACCGGGAAAGTGTATTGAAAGCCATGAACGCCATAACCGGCATGCAGGATTATCTGTTCACGGTCAACTCCATCCGTATCCGCAACGAACGGATGATGCCCCCTCCCATCGCCAATCCGGCAGCCGCCAAGCCTGCCGCTGCCCAACCCGCCACGGGTGCGGCTTCCCTGACTCCGGCGGATGAGGCGACCGCACCTGCAGCCCCGGCCATCCAGCAAGTCATCAAGCCTTACATGGGCAAGGAGCAGGTCTTTGTCCAGGTCTCCCTGAATCTGGTCCACTTCAACCAGCCCAAAGCTCAGGAACCGTCTGAAGATTAACCAAGGCAACACCAACCGCAGCAAATACTTTCAACATGTCTGAAAAACAAAATTACGACAAAATCCTGTTGGCATCCGGAATCGTCCTGGGCCTGGGAGTGGCCGCCTATGGTACGCTGACCTTTCTGGGACTGAATGACAAATACAAATTCACCACGCAGGTTTCTGAAAAAGCCATCGAACCGCCTCCCGGCATCAAGAAAGCCGCAGAAGTAGGCCAGGAGCTTTCCGCCTCCCACGAACTCAAGCCGATTGCCCAGGAAACACAGAAGTATGTGGGCTTCGTCGCCCCCAATCTCTGGATTAAGGAGGGGGGAATGGAACCCTTTGACATCATCTCCGGTCCGCCTATCCACGGCAACATCCCGAACAAATGGTTCCTGGACAACGGACTGGAAAATGAATTCGTTTACTCGGACGTCCTGACCCGGGACCCGGACAACGATGGATTTACGGTGCAGGAGGAATATGCGGCCAAAACCCATCCCAACGACCCCAACAGCCATCCTCCCCTGGTCAGCAAACTTTTTGTCGACGAAATCAAGCAGTTCGGCTTCTACCTGGCTTTCACCCAGGCGGATGGCAATGACTTTACCTTTAAGGGCATGAACCGCGCCAAACAGGAAATCTGGAAAAACATCGTCCAGACCAACGGCAAGTTCGGTACCCGTAAGAATACAAAAGACGAGCCCAGATTCGAACTTGTCAGCGTTGTCAAAAAGGAATTCAAGAATCCCAGCCTGGACATGGTGGAAACGGACGAGGAAGCCGTCGTCAAGGATTTGAAGCCGACCAAAAACGGACAAACCTACACCATCAGGCGCGGAACAAAATACGTCATTCCAATCATTGATAAGAAAGTAAACCTTACTATCACGGCCGGCCCCGAACGGGATACCAGCTTTGAAGTAGAGGAAGGTTCCGACTTCCGGATTCCGGGAGACGCCAAACAGATCTACACGCTGAAAACCGTTGATAATGCTACACAGACCGTAACCATTGCCAACAAAACCACTGGAGAACAAACAACACTGAGCAAGAAAAAATAGAGCCGGATTTAAACTTTTCTGAAAAAAAAGCTTCACAAATCCGAAAAACATGTAAAAAGAAGAACCTAACTATGGACCACGCACCACTTTATCAACCGAAGCGTTCCCTGATCGCGCTGATGGCCATTGCTGCCTCCTGCCCGTTTGCGCAGGCTGGTGATGGCGGCGCCGTCGGAACCTCCAGTGCCTTGGGATCGTCCTACGCCGGACCGGGCAGTTACCAATACCAGTCCAGTGCAGCGCGCACAGCCATGGCCCGCCGCGAAGCACAAACCCAGGAAGCCATGCAGCTCCTTGCGGAAGGCCGCAACCTGTACCGCGAAGGCAAGTACAAGGAAGCCCTGGACAAATACAACGCCGCTTACAACATGCTGCCTTCCGCGCCGATCAACGACCAGCGCAAGGAAGCTATCGCCAACCATATTGGCGACGCCAGCATCGCCGTTGCTCAGGAATACATCAAAGTGGGGCGCTATGACGAAGCCGACAAGCTTCTGCAGGATGCCATCAAGCTCAATCCCCGGAGCGCCAAGCTTGCCAAGCAGACGCTCGAATACATGAAGGACCCGATTCGCACGAATCCGGCGCTCACCCCCGAACACGTGAAAAACGTGGAAAAGGTGAACACCCTCCTTCACATGGCCTATGGTTACTATGACCTCGGCGACTACGACAAAGCCATCGCCGAATTCAACAAGGTTCTCTCCATCGACCCGTACAACGTGGCGGCCCGCCGCGGACAGGAAACGGTCAACCGCCGCAGAATGGCTTACTATGCAGCCGCTTACGACGAAACCCGCAGCACCATGCTGGCGGAAGTGGACAAGATGTGGGAACGCCCCATCCCGATGGAAGTCCCGACCGGAGCCGACGGCACTGACAACGCACCGATCACGGACATCAACGGCGCCACGGCCAATCTGATGAAGCTCAAGAGTATCATCATCCCCTCCGTCTCTTTTGAAGACACCACCGTGGAAGACGCCATTGACTATCTGCGCAAAAAGTCCATTGAACTGGACCGCACGGTAGGCCCGAACGGTGAACGCGGCATCAACTTTGTCATCAATGATTCCCAGCCCGCTGCCGTCGCCCCCGCCGTTCCCGCAACTGATGAAGACGGCTTTGGCGAAGAAACTGCGGAAGTCACGGAAGCTACTCCGGCAGCAGCCCCGCAGGAAAGCATCCGCACCCGCAAAATCGGCCAGTTGAAGCTGACTAATGTTCCCATGCTGGAAGTGCTCCGTTTCATCTGCAGCAATGCCGGCCTGCGCCAGAAGGTGGAAGACTATGCAGTGACCATCCTTCCTGCCGGCGGTAATGACGTGGATCTGTACCAGCGCACCTTCTCCGTGCCCCCGGGCTTCCAGTCCGCTCTCCGCACCACCGTCGGCGACGGCGGCGGCGAAGTCAGTGACGACCCCTTTGGCGGCGGTGGCGAAAGCTCCTCCGGCCTTAAACCCATGCCCTCCATCCGCAGCCTGCTGCAAAAGAGCGGCATCAGCTTCCCGGAAGGCGCCACGGCATTCCTTGTCAACGGCAATTCCTCCTTGGTCGTCCGCAACACTTCCGGCAACCTGGACCTGATCGAACAGCTCATTGAAAACACCCGCGGCGAATCCCAGCAGGTGCGCATCATGACCAAGTTCGTGGAAGTAACCCAGGAAAACACGGAAGAACTCGGCTTTGACTGGATTGTCACCCCGTTCTCCGTAAGCAATGACCGCAGCACCTTCCTGGGCGGCGGCACGAACTACGGCACCGGTTCCACTTCCGACAGCTTTACCCAGTCTCCCGGCGGCGTGACCGGCTGGCCTGTAAACAGCGGCAGCGACACCATCAACGGCCTCGTTACCGGCGGCAACCGCACGGGTGACTACGCCATCACCAAGAACTCCGTGGACAATCTGCTGAACAGCACCAACCGCTCTGAAGCCTCCCAGAAAAACGCCGCTCCCGGCATCATGTCCCTGACGGGCATTTATGACGAAGGCTCCTTCCAGATGCTGATGCGCGGCCTGTCCCAGAAAAAAGGGTCTGACGTTCTCACTGCCCCCAGCGTGACCGCCAAGTCCGGTGAAACCGCCAAGATTGAAATCATCCGCGAATTCTGGTATCCCACCGAATACGAACCGCCGGAACTCCCCAACTCCGTAGGCAACGGCTATAGCAATGGTTACGGTTATGGGAACAACGGTAACACTCTGAACGGTCTGTTGGGCAATCAGATCCAACCCCAGATATCCAGCTTCCCTGTCACTCCCGCCACTCCCGGCGTGTTTGAAATGAAGCCCGTCGGCGTAACTCTGGAAGTGGTGCCTACCATTGGAGACAACAAGTACATCATCGACCTGAACTTCAAGCCCAGCATCGTGGAATTTGAAGGCTTCGTGAACTACGGCAGCCCGATCCAGTCCACCGGCGTTGGTTCCGACGGCAAGCCGATGTCCCTGACGCTGACGGAAAACCGCATCGAGCAGCCGATCTTCTCCAAGAGGTCCGTTGAAACGTCCCTGTTCATCTACGACGGCCATACCGTGGCAATCGGTGGTTTGATCACGGAAAACGTGCAGACGGTGGAAGACAAAGTGCCGATCTTCGGTGACCTGCCTCTCATCGGCCGCTTCTTCCGCAGCAACTCCGACAACCACATCAAGAAGAATCTGATGATCTTCGTAACGGGACAGATCATTGACGCCACGGGCCAGCCCGTACGCGGCAATGCCCTTCCCACTGCGGCCGCTCCGGAAAGCGCCCTTCCCGCCTCCGAAGGCCTGCTGCCTCCCATGTAGGCTGCGTGCATAACGTCCATATTGGAGCGGGTGAAAGGGTAACCCTTTCACCCGCTCTTTATATCCCAGAAGCGCCTTACTTTCCCTTCCCCCCATGAAAACCCTGATTGTTACCGGAGGAATAGCCACCGGGAAATCTACATTCATCCGTCTGCTGATGGAGGCGGGAGGCGCGCGCCTGCGCCTGTTTGACTGTGATGCGGAGGCGGGCAGATTGCTGGATGGCGGTACGCTGAAAGCCCCCCTCTCCAGCGTCTTCGGCCCAGCCAGCGTAGACTCCTCCGGAAAGGCTGACAGGCATTTTCTGCGGGAGCTTGTTTTCCGGAATCCGGAAAGCCGCAGAACGCTGGAAGGGATCATTCACCCCCTGCTGCATCAAGAATGTCTTGCGCAAATGCTGGCGGCGCGTCAGAATACGGAGGTGGACGGGTTTGTCATTGACGTGCCCCTGTTTTTTGAAACTTCGGCGCGCTATTGCCAAGATGCCGTGTGCGTGGTGGCTGTTTCCAGGGGAACGCAGAAAACCCGCCTGGCTATCAGGAATGGATTCCGGGAGGATATGATTGAAGCCATTCTGGCGGCCCAGCGGCCTATCATGGAAAAAGTGGCTGCGGCCGACTTCGTCATCTGGAATGAAGGCCCCCCGGACCTGCTCCGCCAGCAAACCCAAAGACTTTACCAACATTTTTTCATGACTGAAGAACTCGACAACACCCCTTCCCCCGCCGGAGATATTCCGCAGGAAACCCTCCCCAAGCCCCTGCCCGCGCCGGAAGAAACCGCCGGGGAACAGCCGGCTGCCGCTCCGGAGGAAAACAGTGGAAACGCAGTCCGGGAGGAGGAGGAAGCAGCCCCTGTTCTGGAGCAGATTGACATCAATGAACTGCGGAAACGCCCCCTGAACGATCTTCAGGAAATGGCGGAAGGGCTGCCCATCCGGAACGCGGCCTCCCTCACCAAGTCCCAGCTGGTTTTTGAATTGGGGAAACAGCTTCTGGCAAAGGGCCATGAAGTCGTAGTTTCCGGGGTCATGGAACAAGCCAAGGATAATTACGCCATGCTGAGGGATCCGGTGAAAAGTTTCCGCACCTCTCCGGATGATATTTATCTGGGCGGCAATCTCATCAAACCCCTGCATCTCCGCGTAGGCCAGCAGATCAAGGTCAGGCTGCGCAAATTGCGGCCTCATGACAAGTACCTTTCCGCAGCCTCCGTCATCAGCGTGGAGGACATCCCTGCGGAAGACTACCGGGCGCGCAGCGATTTTGAACGCCTCACCCCCCTCTTCCCCAAGGAACGCCTCCTTCTGGAAAACAAGGGGGTCAATTCCGCCGCCATGCGCGTACTGGACCTCATGACGCCCTTCGGCAAAGGGCAGCGCGGCCTGATTGTGGCCCCCCCGCGCGGAGGAAAAACCGTTCTTCTGAAAACAATCGCCCGTTCCATCAGGGCCAATTATCCGGAAGTGGAACTGATTGTGCTGTTGCTGGACGAACGTCCGGAGGAAGTAACGGATTTTGAAGAAACCGTGGATGCTCCGGTATTCGCCTCCACTTTTGACGAACCTTCCCGGCGCCATGCCCAGGTTTCCGATCTGGTTATCGAACGGGCCAAACGCCTGGTGGAAATGGGCAGAGACGTCGTCATCCTGCTGGATTCCCTCACCAGGCTGGCCCGCGGCTACAATGCCAACCAGACGGGAGGACGCATCATGTCCGGCGGCCTGGGGTCCAATGCATTGGAAAAACCGCGCAAATTCTTTTCCGCGGCGCGCAATGTGGAAGAAGGAGGCAGCCTGACCATCATCGCCACATGCCTGGTAGACACGGAATCAAGAATGGACGAAGTGATTTTTGAAGAATTCAAGGGAACGGGCAATCTGGAAATCCGCCTGGACCGGGAACTTTCCGAACGGCGCATTTATCCGGCCATTTCCCTTTCCCAGAGCGGCACCCGCAATGACGACAGGCTGTATAACGAACAGGAATTCGTCAAAATCATGCAATTGCGCCGCCAGCTCGCCATGAAACCGGGATGGGAAGGCCTTCAGGCTCTCCTGCAAAATATCTCCAAGACACAGAATAACGCGGAACTTCTGCTGACGGGGCTGCGGTAAGATTTTCTGCCCGGCCTGTTTTTCCCCCGTCCTCCGTTCCGCCCGCCGGCACGGAGGTTTTTTTATCAGGATATCTTCCGCTGTTCCAAGATTCCGCGGCAGCATCCGGATATCGGGATGGGGGCATCCTCCCATAAACAGGGGGAGGAAGAGAGTTCCCTTTCGTCACATGTCCAGCTTCACCCGGAAAATACGCATGGAGTTGCCCACCGCAAGCAGGCAGACGCCCACATCCGCCATCACGGCGGCCCACATCCCCGCCAGCCCCAGAATACCCAGCACCATGACCAGAATTTTGACGCCCAAAATAAGAACGATGTTCTGCACAATGATGCGCTCTGTGGCTTGGGAAAGCATCATCCCCAGCGGAACGGCCAAAGGATCTCCCTTCATCACCACTACATCAGCCGCCTGTAGAGCCGTATCGGACCCTACACCGCCCATGGCAATGCCGATGTCGGCAGCAGCGAGGGAAGGGGCGTCATTCATACCGTCCCCCACAAAGGCAAGCAGCCCCGTTTCAGGTTTCAGCCGGCGCACATGCTCCAGCTTGCCGGCAGGCATCAGCCCGCAGAATACCCCGTCCATCCCCAGCTTAAGCCCCACTTCCGTTCCGGCGGAAGAAGAATCCCCCGTCAGCATGACCAGGTTGGAAACGCTCAGTTCCCTCAATTTCCGCACCGCACGCTCCGCTCCCGGCTTGACGCGGTCAGACAGGCGGAGGCATCCCAGAAGTATGCCGTCCAACGCCGCATAAACGGTCACGCCATGGTCTTCTCCCTCCTCCGTCCTTACGCCGGCCTCTTGAAGAAAAGACTTTTTCCCCACCAGAACCGGTCTCCCTTCCACGCGGGCTGAAACGCCGCCGCCCGTCACCTCTACCAGTTCCGCCACGCGGTCCGGAAACAGAGTCCCTTCATATGCCTTCACAATGGAACGCCCCAGCGGATGGGAGGCAGAGAGTTCCGCATGGGCCGCCCAGTACAGCAGTTCCTCCGGGGAAACGCCGTCACGGGGAAGCACTTCATCCACGGAAAAAACGCCTTCCGTCAAGGTTCCGGTTTTGTCAAACACCACCGTCTTCACCTTCCGCAGGGCATCCAGATAGTTGCTCCCTTTCAGCAAAATCCCCTGCCGCGCCGCTCTCCCTATTCCGGCAAAAAAGCCCAGCGGGATGGACAGTACCAGCGCGCAGGGGCAGGAAATCACCAGCAGGACCAGGGCGCGGAACAGACCGTCCGCCCAGCTTCCGCCCGTCACAAGGGGATAAAGCAAAAATACCAGAGCGGCTATGGAAATCACCAGCGGCGTATAAATGCGGGAAAATGAGGACAGCCTCCCCTCCAGAGGGGATTTGCGGCCTGATGCGGCTTCCACCAGTTCCTGGACCCGCGCCAGGGCGGAATGCCGCCAGTCCCGCTCCGTACGCACTTCCAGCACACCCTGCCCGTTGATGTACCCCGCCAGCACGGGGCTTCCGGATCCGGCTTCCACCGGCAGGGATTCCCCGGTCATGGCGGAGGTATCCAGCACGGAGAAACCTCCCGTTACCACACCGTCCAACGGAACGCGTTCGCCGGGGCGCACTTCAATCAGGGAGCCGGGCAGAACCTCGGAAGGAGGAACGTCATCTACGGCTCCGGCTTTTTTCACATGGACGGCCTCAGGCCTCAGACTCATCAGTTCGCTTACGGACCGACGGGAGCTGCCCACCGCACGTTCCTGAAGGTACTCTCCCACGCGGTAGAACAGCATCACCCCCACCGCCTCGGAATAATCCCCCAGGAACATCGCCCCCAGGGAAGCAATACTCATCAGAAAATTTTCATTGATGGCGCGGCCGCGCATCATCCCCAGAAAGGCGGCCTTCAGTACATCCCAGCCTATCAGCAGGTAGGAGCCCACGTAGGCGGCCATACCGGCCAAGGAATCGCCGCCCGCCGCCAGCGCACTGATGAACAGGGCAATGCCCAGCACGGCGGGAACAGGCCCGATGGCGTCTCCGGAGCAGCAACAGCTTCCAGAACCGCAGCTTCCGGAACAACAGGAAGCACCTTCCGGAAAATGTTCGTGGGAATGTTCCGTGCTCATGACCTGTTCCTCTTGTACGCCTGCCTCTCCGGCATGGCAAGCCCTATATTAGCCCAAACTAACAAAAAGTCTGCGTTGATTTCTGATTCTTAAACCGTTCCAAAATCCCCATCCCCATGAATTCATCCATCGCCATGGCTCCCGCTCCCAGCAACCCCGCCTCCGCTCCAAATCTGGCAGGCAGAATTTTCAAATCCTCCATCAGGAGAGGAAACAACTGTTTCCTGAGGTTCTCCAGCAGTGGCTTCATCAACAAATCCCCTGCCTTGGCCACACCGCCCCCGATGATGAAGGCGTCCGGCACCAGCGTATACATCAGGTTCATGATCAGGCAGCCCAGCATTTCCGCCGTATCTTCCCATAATTGAAGGGCTATAGGACATCCGGACCGGGCAGCCTCGTCCAGATGCCTGGGCGTGCATTCATCCACCGTCTTGATGATTCCCGCCCCGGCATACCGTTTAACCGCCTCCGCCGCCAGTTCGTTGTTGCCGATGTATTCCTCAATGGCTCCCCGGCTGCCGAACGGTCCCGTTTTCCCCTGGTAATGAATGCTGGTCTGGCCCAGTTCCGCAGCGGAAAGCCGCCTTCCCCGCAGCATGCGGTCATGCACCACGATTCCCCCGCCTATCCCCGTTCCCATCGTCAGGCACACCAGGCTGGACATGCCGCGCCCGGCGCCCATCTTCCATTCCGCATAAGCCATGCAGTTGGCGTCATTATCCAGCACGACGGGGAGGCCCAGGGCCTGCTCCATCATCTCTTTCACCGGAATTTCCCTATCCCAGACCCTCACATTGGTAAGCTGGTAAAGCACTCCCCGCTGGTAATCACACCATCCCGGCATTCCCATGCCCATCACACAGGCGGAGGGGAATTGTCCGCGCAGGGTGCGGGCGGACGCAATCATGGCATCAATGATTGCCTGCGGGCTTTCGAACATGGCAGTAGGGATGCGGTCGGCCGTCGCCAGAATACGCTCCCCCGCCGTTACGCCCATTTTGATGCTCGTGCCGCCGAAATCAACGGCCAAGGCACAGGGTTCTGAAAAGCTCATAGTCCATACTTATGCCACCCATTCTCCGGAATCAACGTAAAAACGCATTCATCCCCACCCCTTTCCGCGGCATGGCGCACTTATCGTATAAAACACAATAAGAATCTTCCAGAAAGAGCTTGCCAGAACCGCGCCGCCCGGTCCATGATAACCTCCGTAATGATGGAAATGCCCGGTTCGGACGAATGGTTCATGCGCCAAGCCATGAAAGAATCCAGAAAGGCCCTCGTGAAAGGGGAAGTGCCTGTTGGAGCCATTGTGGTGAAGGATGGCCGCGTGATCGGCCGGGGCTGGAACCAGGTGGAGACGCTCAAGGATGCTACGGCCCATGCGGAGATGATTGCCCTGACGGCGGCCCAGGAGGCTTTGGGCGACTGGCGGCTGGAAGGCTGCACCCTGTATGTCACCAAGGAGCCGTGCCCCATGTGCGCAGGAGCTATCGTCCACTGCCGTCCGGACCGCGTCGTTTTCGGCTGCCCGGATGCAAAAACCGGGGCTGCGGGGGGCTGGATCAATCTGCTGGATTCCAATCCGCCCCTGAACCATAAGTGCGAGGTGCGTCCCGGCGTACTGGGAGACGAGTGCCTGCTTCATCTCCAGGAGTTTTTCCGTGCGGCGCGTCTGGCGGCAAAAGAACGGAAAAAATTGTCTGCGCGTCTTTCTTCCCCTCCGGATGAAAACGGGGAATGAAGTCCGGAATAAAACACTTTGCATTTGCCAAAGCAGCAGAGTCACGGCAAGCTAGCGGGACTATGGAACGCCGGAACGACAATGAGACTGCGGAAGGAACGGAACGCAAACCGTCGTGGATCAAGGTTCGTCTGCCCAACGGCCGGGAATTCTGGGACGTCAAGCAGCTTGTGGAAGGCAAAAACCTCTTCACCGTCTGTGAAGAAGCACACTGCCCCAACCGTTATGAATGTTGGAACCAGGGTACGGCCACGTTCATGATTGCCGGAGAACGGTGCACGCGCGCCTGCGGATTCTGCGCCACCCGCACGGCCAAGCCCGGCCCGCTGGATCCTGAAGAATCGCAGCACGTGGCGGAAGCCGTCGTGCACATGAAGCTGCGCCACGCCGTAATTACCATGGTCACCCGGGATGATTTGCCGGACGGCGCCGCCGCGCATTTCGCCCAGGTAATTAGGGCCGTCAGAAAAGCCAGCCCTTCCACGATCATTGAAGTGCTTGCCTCGGACTTGAATGAGAAGCCCTCCTCCATCCAGACGCTGATGGCGGCCCGTCCGCATATTTTCGGACACAATCTGGAGACGGTGGAACGCCTCACGCCCATTGTCCGCTTCCGCGCCCAGTACCGGCGGTCCCTGCGCGTTCTCCGGATGGCTCTGGAGTGCGTGGACGGCAAAGTGTCTACCAAGAGCGGCATCATGCTGGGCCTGGGGGAAACGGAAGAAGAGCTTTTCCGCTCCATGGACGATTTGCTGGAGCACGGCGTCACGGTCCTGACGTTGGGGCAATACCTGCGCCCCTCCCGCAACCATCTTCCGGTGGTCAAATACGTCCATCCGGATGATTTCGCCCGGTATGAGGAAGTTGCGCGCTCCAAAGGCTTCAGGCACGTGGCATCCGGGCCGTTGGTCCGCAGCTCCTACCACGCCGCCAATTTCACCCCGGAAGCGGATGTTCTGGAAGCCATTAACGAAGACCTGAGAAAGGCTGGCGAACTTTAGAATAAATCTTGATTTTTTATCCCTCCCCTTTTACCATCCGGGCAATTCCACGTCATTGAAAATCTCATGAGCAAAACATGTTCCTTCATCAAGGCAGG
>ULRW01070526.1_pt1 | contig 24194 bp, 20 predicted proteins | sample 1955581 | NCBI WGS metagenome assembly ULRW01 (sample SAMEA4835687, study PRJEB28245) | human gut metagenome | biome: gut microbiome; material: fecal sample | place: Denmark | collected 2008 | reverse complement strand
TAAAGCGGCCGGAAGCACGTGGCTTTAGTCATGTGAGGTTCACAAGCTTAATATTGGTCAGGCGGCAAATCAGAAAATACAGGATGAATATCAAACAGCAGATTCTTAATAGGGAAGGTAAACATAGTGTTATACATTATTTTTGATTTTATAATGGCAGTAATTATGTTTATGTCACTTCCTTTTATTATTGGAATAATGGTAGATATCCGCCATCAGGGAATTGGGTGCTTTGCGGCATGGGTAATATGGGGAGTTATGCTTATCTTATCGTTGAGGCTGTTTGATGCTCTGAAATTAAGATGTCAAAAAAAGCCAGAAAAAAGATAAAAAGGATCTTTCTTTCTAAACATGAATCGTGTATAATAAACATTACTGTTCGGGGCCTGCCTGGAGAAATCCAGAAAGGCTCCGATTTATGTCATTTATTTTACAAAGCAAGAAAAGGGGGAAACCATGCAGAAACACAGAAAATTTATTGGGGACAAACGGTTTTACCTGATGGTACTTGGCGTTGCGATGCCGATTATGATTCAGAACGGGATCACCAACTTTGTCAGCCTTCTCGACAACATCATGGTAGGACAGGTCGGCACCGAGCAGATGTCCGGTGTTGCGATCGTCAACCAGCTTCTTTTTATCTATAACCTTTGCATTTTCGGAGGGGTATCCGGTGCAGGAATTTTCACTGCGCAGTATTTCGGACAGGGCAACGACGAGGGTGTGCGAAACACCTTCCGCTTCAAGCTCTGGATCGGCGTGATCCTGACGGCAGCGGCAATCACTATTTTTCTTGGTGCGCACGAGCCTCTGATTCGTCTCTACCTGACAGGAGATCAGGGAAGCCAGGACATGAATGCGACATTAGCCTATGGCATTTCTTATATGAAGATCATGCTGGTAGGACTTCCGCCGTTCCTGTTTGTGCAGCTTTATGCCAGCACGCTGCGCGAATGCGGCGAGACAATGCTTCCGATGAAGGCCGGTATTACCGCTGTCTTCGTTAATCTGATTTTTAACTACATTTTAATCTACGGAAAACTCGGTGCACCGCAGCTCGGCGTTGTCGGCGCGGCAGTCGCAACGGTGCTGTCCCGTTACGTGGAGATGGCGATCGTGCTGATCTGCACGCACGGAAACAAAGAAAAATATCGTTTTACGAAGCATCTGTACCGCACGATCCGTGTTCCGGCGGCTTTGACGAAACAGATCCTCATCAAAGGAACACCGCTGATGCTGAACGAAACGTTCTGGGCAGGCGGCGTTGCGATCCTGATGCAGTGTTACTCCGTGCGTGGACTGAATGTCGTAGCCGCGATGAATATCTCCAACACGATCTCGAATCTGTTCAACATCGTTTTCATTGCACTCGGCGATTCCGTTGCCATCATCGTCGGACAGCTCCTTGGAGCCGGAAGGATGGAAGAGGCAAAGGATACCGATACGAAGCTGATCACGTTTTCCGTATTACTCTGCATTGTGATCGGCGCGCTGATGGCGCTCGTGGCTCCGCTCTTCCCACGCCTCTACAACACGACGGACGAAGTACGCCACATGGCGGCAATCTTCATCGTGGAAGTGGCCATGTTCATGCCGGTCAATGCATTCCTGCATGCAAGCTACTTTACCCTGCGCTCCGGTGGAAAAACGATCATCACGTTCCTGTTCGACAGCGTCTTTATCTGGGTTGTCAGTGTGCCGGTGGCTTTCTGCCTGAGCCGTTTTACCGGACTTTCGATCTACGCAATCTACTTTATGGTTATGTCGGTTGACCTGATCAAGTGCGTGATTGGATTTGTCCTTGTCAAGAAAGGAGTCTGGCTGCAGAATATTGTGGCGGAGTAAAGAAAAAAATCTGTCTGTTTTCCAGTCTGAAAAGGATGGGAGGCGGGCAGATTTTTTGCTTTATAAAAAACTTTGTTGAATTTTACTGTAAAGCAAAAAAAGCCCTCCGGGCAGGATCGGACTGCGGTTGAGAGAAAGAAAAAGAGTATTTTTGATAAAATTTCGCAAATGAAGCAGCCGCTTTTGGCGGAAAAGTGGAAATTTTTTCATTAATCAAAACACCGGTTGAAATTTAGAGAACGCTTGTTATAATAGGGGTGCAGCGAACAGACATCTCGTATGACGCGTGAATCTCTCTTCCTATTGTTAATGAGGCGCGTTCATACACCACATGGAGGAAAAAAGCGATGGATTACGCAAAAGAATCATTAAAGATGCACTATGAATTACGCGGAAAGCTCGAGATGATATCCCGTGCAGCCGTAGATACAAAAGATGCCTTAAGTCTTGCCTATACCCCGGGTGTGGCAGCGCCGTGCCTGGAAATTCAGAAAGATGTCAATAAGAGCTACGAGCTGACCAGAAGATGGAACACCGTAGCTGTTGTCACAGATGGAACCGCAGTCCTCGGACTTGGCGATATCGGACCGGAAGCCGGTATGCCGGTTATGGAAGGAAAATGCGTTTTATTCAAAGAATTCGGCGGTGTCGATGCGATTCCGCTCTGCGTGCGCAGCAAGGACGTCGATGATATCGTCAATACCGTGCGCCTGCTCGCCGGAAGCTTCGGCGGCGTCAACCTAGAGGACATCTCCGCACCGCGCTGCTTTGAGATTGAGAAGAAATTAAAGGAATGCTGTGATATTCCGATCTTCCACGACGATCAGCACGGAACCGCAGTCATCACACTGGCCGGTGTCATCAATGCGCTGAAACTGGTTGGAAAGAAACTGGATGAAGTCAAAATTGTTACCTCAGGAGCCGGTGCAGCCGGAATCGCCATTATCCGCCTGCTGATTTCGATGGGTCTCAAAAACGTCATCATGACAGACCGCAAAGGTGCGATTTACGAGGGACGCGACGGCCTTAACCCGATCAAAGAGGAGATGGCGAAGATCACAAACTACAACCATGAGAAGGGCACGCTTACAGAGGTAATCAAAGGAGCCGATATTTTTATTGGCGTTTCTGCGCCGGGTACGCTCACTCCCGATATGGTACGTACGATGGCAAAAGATCCGATCATCTTTGCCTGCGCAAATCCGACGCCGGAGATTTTCCCGGACGAGGCGAAAGCAGCAGGAGCAGCCGTTGTCAGCACAGGAAGAAGCGATTATCCGAACCAGGTGAACAACGTACTGTGCTTCCCTGGCATCTTCCGCGGAGCGCTCGATGTGCGCGCATCTGACATCAACGATGAAATGAAGGTCGCAGCAGCTTACGCAATTGCAGGACTGGTAAGCGACGAGGAACTGAATGCAGACTATATCCTGCCGGCAGCGTTTGATCCGCGTGTAAAAGATGCTGTGGCAGCAGCCGTTGCAGAGGCAGCAAGAAAGAGCGGCGTAGCGAGAATTTAAACAGAGTTTGATATAAAAGAAAACGACAGAAAAAGGCTTCCCGGACAGCAAGGAAATCCGGGAAGCCTTTTTGCGTATCGTTAAGAAATTATGAAGGAAAGCAGCAGTTACATTCAGCCAGCCAGATTGTCTTCTGCCGGCAGTTCCGGTCCGGTCAGAGCGTACGGATCGAGAATGTCGTCGAGCTGTTTCTGTGTCAGCAGTTCGTCTTTCAGAACCAGAGAGGTAACACTCTCGCCCGTCTTCAGCGATTTCTTTGCAATCGAGGCCGCTTTCTGGTATCCGATATACGGGCAGAGCGCCGTTGTGATGCCGACACTCTTCGAAACGAGATCCTCGCACCGTTTCTCATTTGCGGTAATGCCGAGAATACAGTTCTTCACAAGCGTATTCACAGCGCCTGTCATCGAGGTGATGGAAGAGAACAGGGAATAGAAGACAACCGGCTCAAACGCGTTCAGCTCCATCTGGCCAGCCTCAGCCGCCATCGTGATTGTGGTGTCGTTTCCGATGACATGGAAGGCAACCTGTGTCACAACCTCCGGGATAACCGGGTTGATCTTGCCCGGCATAATCGAGGATCCGTTCTGCATCGGCGGCAGGTTGATTTCGCCGAATCCGGTCCGCGGTCCGCTGGACAGCAGGCGCAGATCGTTGCACATCTTGGAGAGGTTGACGGCGCAGGTCTTTAACGTGTTGGAGATCGTCACAAATCCGTCGAGGTTCTCCGTCGCGTCAAACAGATCGTCCGCCTGCATCAGCGGATAGCCTGTCACAGCAGCGAGGGTCGGCACGATGTGGTGGAGATAGTAATCGGAAGCATTGATCGTCGTACCGATGGCTGTTCCGCCGAGGTTTAGGGTGAACAGCTCTTTTCTGGCGCGTTCGATCCGGCGGATATCACGCTCGATCATCGTTGCGTAAGCGTGGAAGCTCTGGCCGAGACGCATCGGAACGGCGTCCTCAAGCTGGGTTCTTCCCATCTTTAAAATGTGGTCAAATTCCTGGGACTTATCGAGCAGTGCTGCGTGGAGTGACTCGAGCGCATGCAGAAGATCCGGGAGCAGATCGAGCACGGTCAGTTTTCCTGCACTTGGGATAACGTCGTTTGTGGACTGTGCCATGTTGACGTGGTCATTCGGGTGGACAATGGTATAATCACCCTTGGTGCCGCCCAGGATTTCGATGGCGCGGTTTGCGATGACTTCGTTTGCGTTCATATTAGCACTCGTTCCGGCGCCGCCCTGGATGCCGTCAACGATGAACTGGTCTTTTAATTTGCCGGCAATGATTTCATCACAGGCATAGATAATGGCAGCCGCTTTTTCCTCCGGCAGTCTCTGTGCTTCGCGGTTGGAGATGGCAGCTGCCTTTTTAATTTTCGCCAGATTCTGGATCATGACCGGGTGGATCGGCGTTCCCGTGATGGGGAAATTCCGTTTTGCCCGCAGGGACTGTACCCCGTAGTAGGCGTCGGAGGGGACTTCAAGGGAACCAATGGAATCTGCTTCAATTCTTGTTTTCATAATAATCTCCTTCTTTCTGCACGCATTGAGTTGTGTATATTGTCTGAAACAATTCTTGCTTTGCCTTTCGATACCGGAAGAATAACACCAGGGCAGAAATTTGTAAATACCGCCGCCGAAGAACTGTGGAATCTTATTTATTTTTGTATTTGATTTTAAATACCAAGGGAAAGAGGCACTTTTACTTATTTTTCGAAAGCAGTTTCCGCGAGGACACGTTTTCGTAGACAAAAAACGGCGAACGTGATATGCTGAACAGTATAAAAGTGAAAAAACAGGAGAGCAGCGTATGAAACATGAAAAAAGCAAGAACGATGCGATGCGCCATGAGCTCGATCACATCGATGCAAAAATCCTGAATCTCCTTCGGGAAAACGCCAGGATGCCGCTGAAAGAAATCGCGGAACACGTATTTTTATCCTCCCCGGCAGTTTCCGCCAGAATTGAGCGGCTGGAGAAGGAAGGCTACATTACAGGATATCAGGTCAAATTAAATCCGGCGCTTTTGGGATATCCGATCAAAGCGTTCATCAACCTCGAGGTTGAGCCGGTTCAGAAAAAAGAATTTTATCCCTATATTGAAAAGGTCCACAATGTCGTGGAATGTAATTGCGTTACCGGTGATTACTCCATGCTCATTGAGGGCCTTTTTGTTAGTACCATTGAGCTCGACCAGTTTATCGGCGAGCTGCAGCATTTTGGACGGACGCGGACGCAGATCGTGTTCTCGACCTCCGTGGAGCACCGCCAGGTGACCGCACACGAGGCAGAAGAATAGGCACCGGTCCGCTCCGGCGGCTTTGTGTACCGAAAAAAATGCTTTGCAGGAGAATGCTTTTGTGTTATAGTGATAGAATACACAGAGCATTTTGCGCCCTTTTCGGGGCAGTGCTCCAAACGAAAAGATTCGAGGGAGGCCTGACCTTATTATGGAAGAAAAAGAAGTTGTTTCCAAAAATTTTATCGAGCTTGCGATTGACAAAGATCTGGCAGAAGGCGTTTACGACCATGTATGCACACGATTCCCGCCGGAGCCAAACGGCTATCTTCATATCGGACATGCAAAATCCATCCTGTTAAACTACGGTTTATCACAGGAGTACAACGGAGAGTTCCACATGCGTTTCGATGATACAAACCCGACGAAAGAGAAAACCGAGTTTGTTGATTCCATCAAAGCCGATATCCAGTGGCTTGGTGCAGACTGGAAAGATCATCTGTACTACGCATCCGATTATTTCCCACAGATGTATGAGGCAGCCGTAAAACTGATCAAAAAAGGAAAAGCATTCGTCTGCGATCTGTCCGCAGAGGAGATCCGTGAGTACCGCGGAACCTTAACCGAGCCTGGAAAAGAGAGCCCGTACCGCAATCGTTCCGTGGAGGAAAACCTGGACCTGTTCGAGCGCATGAAAAACGGCGAATTCGAGGACGGAAGCAAAGTACTCCGTGCGAAAATCGATATGGCATCACCGAACATCAACATGAGAGACCCGGTTATCTACCGTGTAGCCCATATGCATCACCACAGAACCGGCGATACCTGGTGCATCTACCCGATGTACGACTTCGCGCATCCGATCGAGGACGCCATCGAAGGCATTACCCATTCTATCTGTACGCTGGAGTTTGAGGACCACCGTCCGCTGTACGACTGGGTTGTACGCGAGCTGGAATATCCGATGCCGCCGCGCCAGATTGAGTTTGCAAAGCTGTATCTGACCAACGTGGTTACCGGAAAACGTTACATCAAAAAGCTGGTAGAGGACGGCGTGGTAGACGGCTGGGATGACCCGCGTCTCGTATCCATCGCAGCACTCCGCCGCAGAGGCTTTACACCGGAGTCCATCAAGAAATTCGTAGATCTGTGCGGTGTATCAAAAGCAAACAGCTCCGTTGACTATGCGATGCTGGAGTACTGCATCCGCGAGGATCTGAAGCTGAAAAAAGCCCGTACCATGGCAGTCTTAAATCCGGTGAAACTTGTCATCGACAACTATCCGGAAGACCAGATTGAGATGCTGGAAGTACAGAATAATCTCGAGAATCCGGAGCTTGGCAGCCGTCAGGTACCGTTTGGAAGAGAGCTGTACATCGAGCGCGAAGACTTCATGGAGGAGCCGGTCCGCAAATACTTCCGTATGTTCCCGGGCAATGAAGTCCGCCTGATGAACGCATACTTCGTCACCTGCACCGGATGCGAGAAAGACGAGAACGGAAATGTTACCGTAATCCATGGAACGTACGATCCGGAGTCCAAGGGAGGAAATTCCCCGGACGGAAGAAAAGTAAAAGGAACGATCCACTGGGTAGCAGCAAAGACCGCCGTCAAAGCAGAGTGCCGTCTGTACGAAAACCTGATCGACGAGGAGAAGGGCGTTTACAACGAGGATGGTTCCATGAACCTGAATCCGAATTCCCTGACCGTATTAAAAGAGTGCTATCTGGAGCCGTCTTTAAAAGATGCGAAAGCATACGACAGCTTCCAGTTTGTCAGAAACGGATTCTTCTGTGTAGACGCAAAAGATTCCAAAGAGGATGCGCTGGTGTTCAACCGTATCGTATCCCTGAAGAGCTCTTTCAAGCTACCGGCAGCGAAATAAATAAGAATTTTGAAATGGAACAGAGCAGCCGCCTGGATGAAACCGACATCCCAAGCGGCTGTTCTTTTTGTCAGGGGAGATGGGAAGATGAATGAATTGACGATTTCGCTGGATCCGCATCGGAAGACACCGCTCTATGAGCAGATCTACGGTTTTATCCGCGAGGAAATCCGCGGCGGACGGATCCGTGCAGGGGAGCGGCTGCCGTCGGCGCGGGCGCTTTCGGGCTATCTGTCGGTGAGCCGGAGTACCGTGGATCTGGCGTATGAGCAGCTGGTATCCGAAGGGTATCTGGAGAGTGTGCCGTGCAAAGGCTACTTTGTCTGTGAGATTGAGGGGCTGTACCGCCTCGATGAAAAGAAAGAGGAGACAAAAGAGGATGATGCCGCGGAACAGACGCCGTTCCGCTACGATTTTGCCGTGACCGGCACGGCGCCGGGCGGATTTCCGCAGAACAGCTGGAAGAAGATCTCGAAAGAAGTCCTGCTGGACGCAGATGACAGCCTGTTCCAGCTCGGGGATGCGAAGGGCGAGCACGGCCTTCGGGAGGCAATCCGCGACTATCTGCACCACGCACGCGGCGTGAACTGCCGCACGGAGCAGATCATCATCGGAGCGGGAAATGATTATCTGCTGATGCTGCTTTCGGTGATCTTAGGGCGTGGCCATAAAGTGGCGATGGAAAATCCGACCTACATCAGTGCCTACCGCTGTTTTGCGAAGCTCGGCTATGCGATGTGTACGATTTCGATGGACGAAGCGGGCATGCGGCCGGAGGAGCTGGAAAAAAGCGGGGCGGATCTGGCGTATATCATGCCGTCGCACCAGTTCCCGATGGGCATGGTCATGCCGATGAAGCGGCGGATGCAGCTCCTTGCGTGGGCATCGAGGGAAAATGGGCGGTATCTGATTGAGGATGATTACGACAGTGAATTCCGCTACAAGGGCCGCCCGATCCCGGCACTGCAGGGCAATGACACAGAGGGAAAAGTGATCTATCTTGGAACGTTTTCGCGGGCGATTGCGCCGTCCATCCGCATCAGCTACATGGTGCTGCCGGAGACGCTGCTGCCTGCCTACGAGGAGAACGGAAGATGCTTTTCCGCGACAGTTTCGAAGACGGACCAGAAGATTCTGGAAGAGTTTATGCGGAGCGGCGCGTTCGAGCGCCATCTGAACCGGATGCGTGCACAGTATAAAGGGAAACACGACCTGCTGATCCGGCTTCTGAAGGAGTTTGGGCGGGAGTACACGGTGTCCGGCGAGAATGCGGGCGTCCATGTGCTGGTCCACCTGCCGAGAGGACTCTCCGAAGCGGAGGCGGTGAAGCGGGCAAAAGAGGATGGCGTGCGCGTGTACGGGCTGGAACGGTACTGCATCGGTGCTGCCGCAGATCCCGCACAGGGCGGCACAGTGCTGCTTGGGTACGCCGGGCTTTCTGAGGAGGAGATTGCAGAGGCAGCTGCGATTCTGAAAAAGTGCTGGAATGCGTGAAAAAAGATATGAAAAAAACGGATTGCTTCGCCAGTAACAAAAACTGACGGAACAATCCGTTTTTACTGTTTGATAGAGAGTTACAATGCGGACAGGATCAGCAGCCCAGCTCTTCGGTCAGCTCGCAGATCTCATCGATGATCGATCCAATCGTCTCGATCGTATCGAGAAGCGGTGCATCCGTCGAGATATCAACGCCGGCCATTTTTGCCAGCTCTTCCGGTGTCTTCGTGCTTCCGGCGGTCAGTACCTTTTTCCAGTCATCGACAGCGGTCTGGCCTTCGGTTTCGATGCGCTTGCATACCTGTGTGGCAACGGTCAGTCCGGCGCTGTAGGTGTAGGAGTAAAGTCCCATATAGTAATGCGGCTGGCGCATCCAGGTGAGCGCTGCGTCATCGGAAATTTCCACATCATCGCCCCAGAACTTCTGCAGGGTCTCTTTCATAATGCTGCTTAACGTCTCAGCCTGTACGCTGTCGCCGGCATCGATGAGCTTGTAAACCTCGCGCTGGTAAGCAGCCTCCATCAGATGGGTGACGAAGTTATGATAATATGTGTTGCTGATCATACAGCTTAAAACCCAGCGGCGGAACCGTTTGTCCGGGGTCGTTTTCAGCAGATAATGAGCCATCAGAAGCTCGTTCATGGTAGACGGCGCCTCGACAAAATAAGAGGAAACCTCGGTATCGAGAATCGCCTGTGCGCCGTTGCAGAGACGGAAATGGCCGGCGTGGCCGAGTTCATGCGCCAGCGTGAAAACATCTGCCATGCGGTTATTCCAGCTTAAGAGAATAAAGGAACCTTTTCCGTACGGGCTGGCACAGAAGCCGCCGGTGGATTTTCCCTGGTTCTGTGCAAAGTCAACCCAGCGTTTTTTGTAGGCCTCCTGAATCATGGAAACGTAATCATCACCGAGAATGGCAAGGCCTTTTTCGATGTACTGTTTTGATTCCTCGATCGTGACAGACGGATCGTACTCCGGGTCGACGGCGATTTTCAGATCGGCGAAGGTCATGCGGTCAAGGTTGTGAACCTTTTTCAGCAGGCGGGCATATTTGCGCATATGCGGAGCCAGGCGGGTGGTGATGAGATCGATCTGGCGGTTGTACAGCTCACGGCTGACCTGCTGCGGGAACAGCAGAGAATCGATGACGGAATCGAAGCCGCGCAGCGTGGCCATGGTCTTTTCTGTCTGCAGCTGGGCATTGTAAGCAGCTGCCGTTACATTTTCGTACTGTCTGATTTTTGTAGAAAAGGCGGAGAATGCACTGCGGCGGATATCGGTGTCTTTTTCGTACTCGTAATTATCCTCAAACAGGGAGTAGCCGAGCGGATATTCTTTTCCGTTTACGGTGAAAGAATCAAATTTCATATCGGCAAGCTTTGCCATGTTGTAGATCTGGTACGGAGCCGAGAAGGTCTGGGACAGAGCGGAAATGGCACGCTCGGTTTCCGGGCTCAGGCGGTGCGCCTTGTTGCGGAGAATCTCGGCGAGATGGCAGCGGTTCGTATCTGACTGCTGCATGGCCTCGTTCAAAACATCCTCGGACTGTTCGGAAAGCTCGCTCTCGATAAAGGTGAGACGGCTGAAAATCTCAGAGATCAGGCTGTTGATGCGGTCGTTGCGCGTCTGGTTTGCACTGTTGTAATAGTCGACAGAGACGGCGAGATCGCAGTAGTTGGCGGTCAGTGTGATCAGACGGTAGACCTCCTGGTAATCGTCGAGGCAGTGGTTGATCGTGGCTGCATCGGTGAGGTTTCCTTTGTAGGATGCTTCCATAGAAAGACTTAATTCTTTCATTTTCTGCGCATCAGCCAGCATGGCCTCCTCGGTTGGATAAATTAAAGACAGGTCCCAGGTAAGTTCTACAGGAACGTCATCGCGTTTTGCAAGTTCCATAACAATCTCCTTTCCATAAAAAAGGGGAGGTTTCCCTCCCCAGGAATTACTTCCTTATGTTTCTATATTCTGTTTTGGGGTTTTATTCTGCGGTTACTTCGCTTTCTTCCTGCGGAGAAACTTCACGATCCGCAGCAGACGGTGTTTCTTCTGCGGCGCCTGCAGTTTCTTCTGTTGTTTCTTCCTCGCAAGAATCCGCTTCATCATCGCCAGATTCAGCTTCCGGCGCTTCACATGCGCTTTCGCTATCGTCCGCACAGCTTTCTTTTTCAGCGTCTTCTTCTTCGGACTCTGCGTTTTCGCTTTCAGCTTCTGCATCAGCTGTTTCGGAACCTTCATTGCAAGCTGCAGATTCCGGATCCGGTGCAGCATCCTCCGCACCTTTCGTTTTCGGAAGGGTCGTATAAGTACGTTCAGCAGGAGCAGGCTCTTCCTCTTCAAATTCGTCTTTAAAATCGTCAAAATCTGTTTCAAGATCTGCTTTTCCTTTCCGGATAAAATAGAATGCCGCACCGCAGGCTGCGCCGACAGCGGCAGAAGCCAGAGTAAGCAGAATACGTTTTGATTTCCGTGACATCTCGATTCAAGTCTCCTTTCAAATGCCGTCCTTTGAAACTATTGTAATACAGTTTCAACAAAAAAGAAAGTAAAATCTTACAGAATTCGGAAAAAGTGCCAAAGAAAACAAGAAAAAGAAGGTTTCCTGACACAGAAACAGCATCAGGCAAGGATAAACTTACGAAGAATCTCCGCCACGCCGCTGTGATTGCAGTCGTTTTCCGTGATATAATCGGCACTCGCCTTTACGGCATCGGTCGCATTTTTCATGGCGGCACCGACGGCAGCGGCCTCGATCATCGAAATATCATTTTCCTGATCTCCGGCAGCCACGGTGTTGGCAAGCGGAATCTGAAGAAGCTCGCAGAGTTTTTTCACGGCATGGCCCTTGGAAACGTGTTCCGGGACATGCTCGAGGTAATGCGGGCTGGAGTAGAACATCGAAATTTTTCCTTTTGCCCACGTCTCCATGGCAGCGCGGTAAGCGTCCATTTTTGCACGGTCGTGGAGATCAATCACGATCATCTTGCATGGTTCCTCGGCGAGGTGCTCCGGCAGAAGCGGATCTTCCACGACGGGAATGTGGATTGCCTGTGTGTAAACGCGCGTTTCCTCGCCTGCATGGCGGCAGAGAAGGGAGGTGTCGGAGTAGGTGTGGCAGTAGAGGCCTGCCTCCTGCGTTTTTTCAAAGATCACGCGTGCATATTTGAGTGGAATCGTGCGGCGGTACAGCGTTTTCTTTGCCGCGCAGTCGTAAATCAGTCCGCCGTTGAATGCGATGGCATAGCAGCCTTCGCGGTCGAGTCCGAGCTCTTTTAAGATCGGCAGAAAGCCGGAGAGCGGTCGGCCGGTGTTGAACACAATTTTGTGGCCGGCAGCAAGTGCCTCTGAAATGGCATCCATGTTTTCTTTTGTCACCTGCTTTTCGGAATTCAGCAGGGTATCATCCATATCGGTAAAAAATATTTTCACAGTCTGATTCATATTCTCTTTTTTTCCTTTCCAAGAATCTGAAAAACAGTTTCATTTTAGCATAAAGTGCCGGAAAAGAAAATATGGTTGCGCAGGGAAAAAATACAGGATATAATGATTGCGGACAAGAAGAGAGAGAAGAAAGAAAATCGAAGAACAAAAGAGACAAAGAAGGGAAGTCAGAATATGATAAAAGCTTGTATCTTTGACCTGGACGGCACCATCGCAGACACTGTAGAGTCGATTGCGCACGCAGTCAACCGCGTTCTGGAACATTTTGGACTTGTGCCGCGCCCGGTAGAAGCCTTCAACTTTTACGCCGGAGACGGTTTCGATCTGGCAGTGGAGCGCGCTTTAAAAGACGCCGGAGATGCAGAACTCAACTATCTGCAGGAGGGCATCCGCCTTGGCCGCGCGTGGTTCAACGAGGACCCGCTGTATCACGTAAAACCGTATCCTAATATGCGGGAAACCCTGACCGCGCTGCGGGAAGAAGTTCCGATTGCCGTATGTTCCAACAAGCCGCACGAGGCGGCCATCCACGTCGTGGAGAGCGTGTACGGACCGGGCTTTTTCAACCGGATTCAGGGGCAGACCGCAGAAATCCCGAGAAAGCCGTCTCCGATCGGTGCGCTCGCGATTGCAGACGCACTCGGTGCCAGACCGGAAGAGTGCCTGTACTTTGGCGATACCAATACGGATATGCAGACCGGAAACGCCGCAGGCATGTTTACCGTTGGTGTGACGTGGGGATTCCGCCCGCGCCAGGAGCTGATCGACAACCATGCGATGGAGCTGCTCGACCGGCCGGAGGAAATCTTAACGCTTTTTCACAGAAAGAATCAGGAAAAATAAAACGAACAGAGGAGAAAACCAGAATGGGAGAATATACTGAAGAATGCATCAACACATTTTTAATGAATCAGGGCCAGTTATTCGACGAGCCGGTGGCTGAAAATTACGATGAGGCAGAGGCCTTTCTGGAGGACTGCCTTGCAGTCGTTGCCGACAATCTGGACGACGTGCGCGCCTACATGGAAGAAGAGGGCATGGACGTGGAAGAAATGTCGGATGCAGAATTAGAAGAGCAGAGCGAAGTCTTTGCCCTGCCGGGCGGTCAGTATCTGATCGTGATGGGATAAAAAACAAGAGGAAATTAAAAAAGAATGAAATATGATGTCATTATTATCGGCGCAGGCCCGTCAGGTATTTTCTGTGCCTATGAACTGCTGAAAGAAAAACCGGATCTGAAGGTGCTGATGATCGAAAAAGGACGTTCGATCGAGAGCCGTCAGTGTCCAAAGAGAAAAACGAAAAAATGCGTGAACTGCAAACCGTGCTCGATCACAACGGGATTTGCCGGAGCAGGCGCATTCTCCGACGGAAAGCTTTCTCTTTCCCCGGATGTCGGTGGAAATCTGCCGGAGATTTTAGGATATGAAAAGACGGTTGAGCTGATCCATGAGTCCGACCAGATCTATCTGGATTTCGGCGCAGACAAGAATGTTTACGGTGTCGATAAAGAAAAAGAGATCCGTGAGATCCGCCGCAGAGCGATCAACGCCAACCTGAAGCTGATCGAATGTCCAATCCGCCATCTCGGAACTGAGGAGGGCTACAAGATTTACAGCCGCCTCGAGGATCACTTAAAAGAGATCGGCGTGGAAATGAAATTCAACACGATGGTCAATGATATTACGATCGAGGACGGCCGTGCGACAGCTGTAACACTTGAGGACGGAACGGTTTACGAGGCAGATGAGATTGTCTCCGCAGTAGGCCGCGAGGGAGCCGGCTGGTTCTCACATATCTGCAACGGCCACGGCATCGAGACCGAGGTCGGAACCGTCGATATCGGTGTCCGCGTGGAAGTCCGCGACGAGGTCATGGAGTTCCTGAACAAGAACCTGTACGAGGCAAAACTCGTTTACTATACCCCGACTTTTGACGACAAAGTGCGTACCTTCTGTACGAACCCGTCCGGTGAGGTGGCAACTGAGTATTATGAAAACGGTCTGGCAGTTGTAAACGGTCACGCCTACAAATCCCAGGAGTTCAAGACAAACAACACGAACTTTGCCCTCCTGGTATCCAAGAACTTTACGAAACCATTTAAAACCCCGATCGAGTACGGCAAACAGATCGCACAGCTTTCCAACATGCTCTGCGATGGCAAGATCCTCGTTCAGACGTACGGCGATTTCAAACGCGGAAGAAGAACGACAGAAGAGCGTCTCTGCCGCAATAACCTGATCCCGACCTTAAAAGATGCCGTTCCGGGCGACCTTTCCCTGGTATTCCCGCACCGTATCATGGTCGACATTGCCGAGATGATCGAAGCCCTCGACAAAGTAACACCGGGTATCGCCAGCGATGAGACACTGCTGTACGGCGTAGAAGTCAAATTCTATTCCAACAAAGTTGTCGTAGACAAAGACTTCTGCACCAGCGTCAAAGGCCTCCGCGCCATCGGCGACGGCGCATCCGTAACCCGCGGCCTCCAGCAGGCAAGCGCAAACGGACTGTCGGTTGCGAGAAGCATTCTGAAAAGCATGAAATAAGAGAGAACGAAAAAAGATTCTTCGTCTGTGAAATGAGACGGAGGATCTTTTTTGGTGCCGGAAAGAGGGGTGTTTCAGATTATATGCCGTACAGCTTCCGGAACTGCTTCGGCGTTGTCCCGGTCTGCTGGCGGAAAACCGAGATAAAGTAGCTGACATCGCGGTAGCCGCAGAGGGCGGCGATGCCGTCGAGCGTAGTGTAGGGACGGCTGATGAGAAGCTCCTTGGCGCGGCTGATGCGCAGAACGCTGATGTACGAGCGGACAGAGCTGCCGACAAAACGCTGGAACAGGCGTGTCAGATACTGCGGCGTGATATGGAGCTGTTCCGCGAGATCATCCACATTGAGCGGGTCGGAAAGATGACTTTCGATTTCCTGCATTGTCGGGCGGACATACTGGAGATACAGAGGGTGCTCCGTCCGGGAAAGGCCGGTGCGGAGCTGGGAAAGGCGTGTCAGGAACTCAAAGCATCCGACGGAGAGCGCAGCATCGTCGATGTCATTTTTCAGAAAATGTGAGTCGATTATGCGGTCAATCCATTCCTGAAACCACGCGCCCTCTGAGGCCGGAACGAAAAGATACGGCGAGACGGCACAGATTTTATAGAGATCATCGGAGAGCTTTCCGTCAAAGGTCAGAAAGGATGTAAACCACATCCCGCTGCCGTCGTTTTCGCGGTATTCATGCGGCACATGCGGAGCAATCAGAACACCGTCACCTGGTTTCAGCAAAAGTTCCTGGCCTTCGAGGGTCAGCAGCCCTTCGCCGCGTTCCGTCTGGATCCAGTGATATAAGGGGAATCCGTTCGGGCGCACAACGGGCTCCTGCAGCCAGCGGTTGCCGATGCTGTCAGCGGAGAGGGAAAAATCGGAGGCGGATGGTTTAAAGAAAATAGGCATAACAGTCAGTTCCTTTCTGAAAGAAAAGTCTAAAATAAGATTCCGGAATGAGTTTCGAAAATTCATACTTTTTAGACAAGCATATCATACTTTTCTCACAAAGACCAGTATATAATAGAGCCATCAAAACGAGATATCCAAACACAGGAGGAATCAAAAAAATGCAGCCAAAATTCAAAAAAATGTTATACGGAGGAGACTACAACCCAAACCAGTGGCCAAAAGAGATCTGGGATGAGGATATGAAACTTTTCCATCAGGCCGGCATCAACAGCACCACGATCAACGTATTTTCCTGGGCAAAAATCCAGCCGTCCGAGAATGAGTACGACTTTACAGAGCTCGATGAGATTGTAGACACCCTGACAAAAGAGGACGTTCAGATCGTCATGGCAACATCTACCGGCGCACTCCCGGCATGGATGGTACACCGTTATCCGGAAGTGGCAAGAACCGATTTCGAAGGACGCCATCACAAATTCGGTCATCGCCACAATGCCTGCCCGAACAGCCCGGTTTTCCAGAAATATGCAAAACGCCTGGCAGAAAAACTGGCAGAGCGTTACGGCGACAACAAAAACATCGTCTGCTGGCACATCAGCAATGAGTACGGCGGCGAGTGCTACTGCGAGAACTGTGCAAAAGCGTTCCGCGTATGGCTGAAAGACAAATACAAAACACTCGATGAAGTCAACAAGGCATGGAACATGGAGTTCTGGGGCCACACCATCTACGACTGGGACGAGATTGTACCGCCGAACGATCTGGGAGACGGAATGCCATGGGGAAGCGGCACTGCATTTGCAGGAATGTCCCTCGACTACATGCGTTTCAACTCCGACGGCATGCTGAACAACTACAAAATGGAGCGTGACGCGATCCGCAAATACGACAAAGAAACCCCGATCACCACAAACCTGATGGGAACGTACAAAGGCCTCGACTACTTCAAGTGGGCAAAAGAAATGGATATCGTATCCTGGGACAACTACCCGAGCTACAATACACCATGGAGCCACGTAGCTATGACCCACGACCTGATGCGCGGCCTCAAAGACGCACCGTTCATGCTGATGGAGCAGACTCCGAGCCAGCAGAACTGGCAGCCGTACAACTCCTTAAAGAAACCGGGCCAGATGCGCGCACAGAGCTATCAGACCGTTGCACACGGCGCAGACACGATTCAGTTCTTCCAGCTGAGAAGAAGCGTCGGCGGATGCGAGAAATTCCATGGTGCTGTTATCGCACACGCAGGAACCGCAGATACCCGTGTCTTTTGTGAGGTAACCCAGCTCGGAAAAGAACTGGAGAAAATCGGAAGCCGTGTGATGGGCTCCGAGAACCACGCAAAAGTCGGCATCATCTTCGACTGGGAAAACTACTGGGCACTGGAGTACACCAGCGGACCGAACTGCGATTTACGTTACGTAGACCAGATCGAGCAGATGTACAATTACTTCTATAACAAGAACATCGCTGTCGATATGATCCCGATCGACGCGGACTTCTCCAAATATGACCTCGTTGCAGCACCGGTTCTCTACATGGTAAAAGACGGTGTGGCAGAGAGCCTGGAGGCTTATGTACAGGCAGGCGGAACCCTCATCACCACCTACATGAGCGGTATCGTCGGACAGTCGGACAACGTTCATCTCGGCGGATACCCGGGACCGCTCAGAAAAATGGCAGGCGTATGGGTAGAAGAGATCGACGCTCTTGCACCGGAGCAGAGAAACAAGATCCGTTTCGCAGACGGAACCGAGGAAGAGTGCCGTCTCGTATGCGACCTGATGCACCTCGAAGGAGCTGAAGAAATCGCACAGTATGAGAACGATTTCTATGCAGGCATGACTGCTGTTGCAAAAAATCAGTTCGGAAAAGGAACCGTATATTATGTCGGAACCGACCTTTCTGAGAGCGGCCTTGCAAAAGTTCTTGCTATGGCAGCAGACGGCGCAGCCATCCGGCCGGTGATTGGAGAAGCAACAGCACTCGAGATCACAAAACGCCAGGCAGACGGCGAGGATCTGTATTTTATCATCAACTTCAAAGATGAGGAGATTCCGCTTCCGGCAGTCTTCGACGGAAAAGAAGATATCCTGACCGGCGAGAAAGTACAGGGCGGTGAGATGCTGAAGAAATACGATCTGCGGATTGTCAGCGTTCCGAGAGCATAATATAAAACATATTAACAAAAAAGACACAGCAGGAGGCAGAAAGATACTTCCAGCTGTGTCTTTTTGATGTTGTGAATTTATGCGGGTGCTTAGTGGGAAAACGAAGCCCGTGCGACGATGTTCTCCATCTCGCCCCATTTCTCCTCCATATCCGCTACAAGCGCGATCTGTGTCCGCGCCCGTACGAGGTTGTGCTCCGGGTAAGCGGTTTTGAAGTAGGTATCGCCCATCAGGTAATCGGCGAGAAAACGGATGCCGCATTCGAGGGTCATTAATTTTGTACCCATCGGCAGCATTTCGACTTCCGCGCGGGTCAAAGAGCCTGCACAGCCTGCGAGAAAGCCCTTTGTATAGCTCTCAAAGAGAGGAAGGGAAAGAGACACTTTCGAGACATCCTGTTCGTCCTCAGCGGCCGTATTCGCGCCGAAGCGGATCGAATCGCCGAAGTCAAAGATCGACAGTCCCGGCATAATTGTGTCTAGGTCGATGACGCAGATGCCCTCGCCGGTTTTGTCATCAATCATAATGTTGTTCAGCTTCGTATCGTTGTGCGTTACGCGGAGCGGCAGCTCGCCCGAGGCCTTCATGCGCTCGGCTACGCCGTAATCGTCTGCGTGGTCGAGGAAAAACGCCATCTCATCCGAAACGTTTTTCAGCCGTCCTTTCGGATCCGCCTGTGCCGCCTGTAAAAGTGCCTGGTAGCGGAGCGGTGTGTTGTGGAAATCCGGGATCGTCTCGAAAAGAGAGGCGGACGGAAAATCGGAGAGCATCTGCTGGAAGCGGCCGAAAGCATTACCGGTCTCGTAAAACAGCTTTGGATCTGTCACGGTATCATAGCAGGACGCATCGGAAATAAAGAGAAATGCGCGCCAGAATTCTCCGCGCTCATCGACGAAAAACCAGGCATCGTCTGTCGTCGGAATCAGGTTCAGCGTCTCGCGGAATGGATCTCCTCCTGCGGCTGTGATTTTTTTCCGCAGAAATGATGTTACCTGTGCAATATTCTGCATCAGCTCCGTTGGATTGTGGAAAACGGTGCGGTTCATGCGCTGCAGAATCGATTTGCGGAGGACGCCGTTTTCGGTGGAGCGCACCAGAAACGTATCGTTGATATGGCCGTTCCCGTGCGGCGTCCAGTCTGTAATCGTTCCCGGGAAAGCAAATGCGTGGACAATGGAAGAGAGTTCTTCCTGTGTGTATGTAATCATCATGGGTATAAACTCCTTATTTTAATTAGACAAACCTGATTAAGTAAAGCACGCGCAGGGCGAAAAGTCAAGAAAAGGGCGCGAAACGATTGACAACGAGCGGCATTTCCGACTATAATAGACAGTAATTTAAGAAAAAACAAAACCTAAAATGCAGTGACAGGGAGGAGTACCTGGCGGCGCAAAGCAAAGAGAGGAGATGGCTGGTGAGAATCTCCGTGAGCATGCCTGCGGAAGTAGCCCTCGAGCAGTGGACTGAACAGAAAAAGCAGACAGCAATGTTTTCCAAGTAGGCTCCAACGTAGTTCCCACGTTACCGGGATGCCGTATCGGATGAAAAAAGTTAAATCCTGTACGGAATGAGCAGAAGTGTATTCTTCTGGAATTCAGGTGGTACCGTGGGTGGAAACATTCTCCCTGAACGTAAGGCACAGAAAAGGTGTTTTATGTTCGGGGATTTTTTATGCAGCAAATTTAGAACAGGAGGTTTTCATATGAAACAGATTACAGGAAACAAACTTCTGGTAAAGGCTCTGAAGGAGGAGGGTGTCGAGTATCTCTTCGGTTATCCGGGAGCCTGCACCATTGATATCAGCGATGAGCTTTACAAACAGGATGAAATCAAAATCGTTCTGCCGCGCCACGAGCAGGCGCTGGTGCATGAGGCGGATGCCTATGCGAGAACGACAGGAAAAGTCGGCGTATGCCTCGTTACCAGCGGCCCTGGCGCAACCAACCTGGTCACCGGTCTTGCAACGGCAAACTACGACAGCGTTCCGCTTGTCTGCTTCACCGGACAGGTAGCCCGCCACCTCATCGGAAACGATGCATTCCAGGAGGTTGATATCGTCGGCATCACCCGCAGCATCACGAAATACGGCGTGACGGTAAGAAACCGTGAAGATCTCGGACGCATCATCAAAGAGGCCTTCTACATCGCACGCACCGGAAAACCGGGTCCGGTTCTCATTGACCTTCCAAAAGATGTCATGGCAGAGCTCGGCAGCGCAGAGTATCCGAAGAACGTCAACATCCGCGGCTACAAACCGAACACCAGCGTTCACATCGGCCAGTTAAAACGTGCGTTAAAGATGCTTTCGAAAGCAAAACGCCCGCTGTTCCTTGCCGGCGGCGGCGTCAACATCGCACATGCGCAGGAAGTGTTCCGCGAAGTGGTCGAGAAAACACAGGTGCCGGTTGTCACAACCGTTATGGGACGCGGCGCGATCTCCACGAAACATCCGCTGTTCATTGGAAACCTTGGCATGCACGGCGCGTATGCGGCGAATATGGCAGTCAGCGAGTGCGATCTGCTGTTCTCGATCGGAACACGTTTCAATGACCGTATCACCGGAAAGCTGCATGAATTTGCCCCGCACGCGCAGATCGTCCACATCGACATAGACACCGCTTCGATCTCTCGAAACATCCATGTCGATATCCCGATCGTAGCCGATGCAAAAGAGGCGATCACGAAGATGGCAGAGTACGTAGAGCCATGCTCCACATCGAAATGGCTTGCCCAGATCGATGCCTGGAAGAACGAGCATCCGCTGACGATGCGCCAGAACGGCGTGATGGGACCGCTCGATATTTTCAACGCGATCAACGAGCAGTTTGACGATGCGATTATCGTCACCGATGTCGGACAGCACCAGATGCTGACAAGTCAGTACGTTGACATTACCGAAAACCGCCAGATCATTATGTCCGGCGGCCTTGGAACGATGGGATACGGCCTTCCGGGCGCGATCGGAGCAAAAATCGGCAACCCGGACAAACCGGTCATCGCGATTTCCGGTGACGGCGGTATGCAGATGAATATTCAGGAGCTGGCGACTGCCGTTCTCGAGGAGCTGCCGGTCATCCTGTGTATCTTCAATAATGAATACCTCGGCATGGTACGCCAGTGGCAGAAACTGTTTTACGGCAAACGGTACAGCATGACGAACCTGCGCGCCGGTGCACTTTCCCGCAGAACAGACGGAGAAGAGTACCCGGAATACACGCCGAATTTTATCAAATTGGCTGAGAGTTACGGCGCAAAAGGCATCCGTGTCATGAAGAAAGAGGATATCGCGGCTGCGTTTGAAGAGGCGAAGAAAAACACCAAGACTCCGACGATCATCGAATTTATCATCGATCCGGAGGAGATGGTTTACCCGATGATCAAGCCGGGCGGAACGCTCGAAGATATGATTATGGACTGTTAGGAGGAGAGCGCGATGAATAAGGGAATGAAAAAAAGATGGATTTCACTGTACGTAGAAAACCAGGTTGGTGTCCTTTCCAAGATTTCCGGGCTTTTTTCCGCAAAAAGCTATAACTTGGACAGCCTGACCGTCGGAACGACCGAGGACCCGACCGTATCGCGTATGACGATCGCCACGGTCAGTGACGATGAGACGTTTGAGCAGATCAAAAAACAGCTGAACCGCATGGTCGAGGTCATCAAAGTCATCGACTTCACCGACGTGTTTGTGCGCATGAAAGAGATTCTGTATATCAAGGTATTCAACTGCAGCGCAGCTGACAAAGTCGAGCTGTTCCAGATCGCTGAGACGTTCAAGGCGAAGGTCATCGACTACGGAAAAGACAGCCTGCTGCTCGAGTTTGTCCAGACGGCGACGAAAAACGATGCAGTTGTGAAGCTGATGAAAGAGGAATTCGGCAAGATCGAAGTCGTGCGCGGCGGAAGCGTCGGCATCGAGTCGATCAATGTGATGGAGCGGTAAAAGAGAGGACGTTTTTGCGTGAACGAAAAGAGTATTACCACAATTACGTTAAAAAAGATTAATAAGAAAAGTGTGTATCAGTACATCTATGAGCACCGCCAGACGGCGAAGCAGCAGATTGTGCAGGATCTGACGATGGGGCTTTCGATGCACAGCGGAACGCTCGAGCATATCTGCATTGACCCGGAAGGGCCGGAGTGCTACTGCGCTTCTTTTTATTGAAGAGTTTCTGCAGTCGGAATTTTAATTTTTAATTATAGAATTTCAGGGATAGAAAATCCGGGAACGGAAAGTTTTACATTGCTTTCCATTCCCGGATTTTTTCTGTTTTTTATCAGTGTTCGTTTTTAGATAAACATCGCATAAATCGACGCTCCGACCACAGTCAGAATACCTGCAACTGCAATCGAAAGGCTGCTCATCGCGCCCTCGACATCGCCCATCTCCATGGCCTTCGCCGTACCGATCGCATGGGAGGCCGATCCGATACTGATGCCCTTTGCAATCGGCTCCTCAATGTGAAACAGCTTGCAGAGCGTCTCCGCCAGCATATTTCCCAGCACACCCGTGATGATGATAACGGCGACCGTGATCGTCACCGCACCGCCGAGTTCTTCCGAAACACCCATGCCGATGGCCGTTGTGATGGATTTCGGCAGCAGTGTTACATACATTTTATGATTCAGATTGAAGATCAGCGCCAGCGCGAGAACCACGGTAAGGCTCGTCAGCACGCCGGAGAGAATACCGGCGAGGATGGCTTTGATATTCTTTTTCAATGCCTCCATCTGCTCATACAGCGGAATCGCAAGGCAGACCGTTGCAGGAGTCAGCAGATAGCTCAAGTATTTTGCACCGTCATTATAATTCTGATAATCGATATCGAAAACAGCAAGGAATACAATGACGACTGCAATGGAAATCAGCAGCGGATTGAAAATCGGAAGCCCAAATTTTTTCTTTAACAGCATGCCGAGCTCATACGCCAGAAGGCTGATGACAACGCCGAAAAATGCAGATTCACAGAGCATATTTGTCATTTTGCGTCCCCTCCTTTGTGTTTCTTTTCCAGCCGGATGACCGCCTGTGTCACGCGTCCGGACACAACCATAACGACGATGGTGCTGACGAGCGTAATCACGAGAACCGGAACGAGAACGGCTTTTAATTCACCCCAGGATTCCATCAGGCCGACGCCCGCCGGAATGAACATGACCGGCATGATCTCAATCATAAACTTGCCTGCGTCCTCGACGGCATCAAGTTTTAATGCCCCCGTCATCAGAAGCGCCAGCATCAGCACAAGGCCGTAGATACTTGCCGGAATCGGAAGCGGCAGCACGGCGTGCAGGATTTCTCCGACGAACGAAACCGCCATAATTACAAGGAACTGTCTTAATAATTTCACTTTGTCTGTTGTCCTTTCTCCCCATAACCCACATAACATCATTACTTCTCAATGTCACGACCCCGATTATACTACCCGCATAAAAGAATTTCAACCGTAAATGTTACTGCAATTTTGGCAATTTTTGCAAAAAAAAGCAAAAAAATGCCCGCCGATCAAACGAAAAAGTGAAATCGGTGGGCATTTTAACATAATTTTTTGAGTTGATCCGATACGGAACTTTTTAAGCATTGCTTTCGGCATTTTTCCGGTCCGGCAGAACGAAGATAAAGATCAGCGAACTGACAAGCAGCATGCCCGGATAGAAGAGGTTTGCCATGATTTCAAAGGCGGAGAGCTCATATCCCAGTTCATGCACCGCGGAAATCGCCACGAGCATCTGCGCGCCGTACGGCAGGATGCCCTGTGAGATGCAGGAGAAGGTATCGAGGAGCGATGCCGTTTTCCGTGGGGTGATGCCGTAGTCCTCGGACATCTGCTTTGCGATCGGGTTTGCCATGACGATCGCGACGGTGTTGTTTGCGGTCGCAATGTCGAGCAGCGCGACGAGAATGCCGACACCGAGCTGGCCGCCCTTTTTTCCGCGGAAGATTTTGTGAATGGCACGAAGCAGGACAGTAAAGCCGCCGTTTTTCCGAATCAGCGCGCACATCGCAGCGACAAGAATCGCAACCATACATGTCTCAACCATACCCGAAGTGCCGCTTCCCATGCTGGAGAGCATATCCCAGAGCGTCGTCTGTCCCGTACCGAGCATGATAACGGCACCGGAAGCAATACCGATAA
>ULRW01013189.1_pt1 | contig 24399 bp, 15 predicted proteins | sample 1955581 | NCBI WGS metagenome assembly ULRW01 (sample SAMEA4835687, study PRJEB28245) | human gut metagenome | biome: gut microbiome; material: fecal sample | place: Denmark | collected 2008 | reverse complement strand
CGTAGGCGGAAGGAAAAATACAGAAATGCACGGGAAAAGAAGCTGAAAAATTTATCGAATCATCCGAAAAAAGCATGAAAAATATACGGCCGATAGGAATAAATTCTATCATTGACGGACGGTCGGGTTAAAAAAAACGGATTTTTCCACCGGAAAAGTCAAGAGAAAAAAGCAAAAAAATCCGCAATCCGCATAAAAAGATCCCGAAAATGCTGAAAAAACATGCCGGAATTTTCTCCGGTTTTTGTACAAAAAATATTTTGTTTTGTACAAATTCCAGAAAGTTTTGTACAAAAACATGAAACAACAGCAGAAGAAGCCGAAGGAAATACGAAAGAAATTTTTCCGAGACACCGCGTAATAGTACGGTTCGAAACAGAAAAATGATGAAATATTATGCGAAAAAGAGAAAAATCCCCCTCCTCTGCCGGGAACTATTACGAAATCCGAGCAAAGGAGCAAAAACAAGCACACCTCACCTAGACCGTGAAGGGCTGGTTCCACCATTTCAGGCACCTTTTAAAGAAAAAACACCTGTTTTTGCCCTCCACGCCCTTCACACAATCATTTATCTATCACTAAAAAATTACCAGTCTTGTTACCTATGACAAGATTGCTATACATTAGTGAAGGCTGTGAAGAGTTAAAAAGAGTAATTTTTTATATTATTATCCAATACAACTTATGATGATGTTCTTTCTGTAATTAAATATTTCAGAAAATCACAAATTTTAGTCAGAGGATAAATTTTAGTCAGAGGATAAAAGTTATATTCCTCATTTATTATACATATCCCAATAGAAAGCGATAATTCTATAATTTAAAAATATAAAGAATAAACTATCAACAATCATCTTTACACTTAAAATTAAAAATTTATATTTTTGCAATGACCAGCAAACTTTTTAAAGGACACAACACTTAAAGACACATGAAAAACATAAGATTTATTTATTTTTTAGTTTCAGTATGTTGTTCACTTCTAAACATAAGTGCACAACCTCCTCATACTTTTACGCAATATAAAACATCAGACGGGCTATACCAAAAAACGATCATGCACATTTTACAAGACAACAAGGGTTTTATTTGGTTTGCTACATGGGATGGCATCTACAAATTTGACGGTTATCATTTCAAAAATTATAAAAATAAAAAAGGTAATAACAGTGGATTTAATAATAGCCGAATAGATTATTTAGTAGAAGGAGAAAACTCTTATCTTTGGATGATCAGTTATGATTTACAAGTATATCGCTTTGATATGGAAAATGAAACCTTTTTATCACTTCCATACTCTAATTATCAAGCCAAGTCAATTCATCCATTACACTATGGACGTACATGGATTATAACCAATGCAGGCGATCTTATTGAAACTTATAACTCTACTGACAGAAAAACATTATTTACTCACAATTTTTTCGAGAAAAATCATTTATCTAAAAACAAAGTGTATAATTTACTAGAGGATGATGAAAACAATGTATGGATTCTTTCACAAGCGGGTATCTATAAAGTTATATTTAACAATACGTCTCTATATAAAATTCATTATTACAAATTACCCAACTCTGTTTATGATGTGATAGAAACAGATTCTGATATTTATTTTTCTGGAAGCAAAGGAAGTATTTGGCAATATAATAAAAAGAGGAAGCAATTTACATTATTTCATGCTGCCACAAGAAGTGATATCAACATTATACGCAGTATTGGTCCAAACAAATTATTTCTCGGAACAAAAGATAACGGAATACTTATTTACGACATTCCACAAGGAACGTCTGCACACTTTACGACTCAAACAAATAAAGAACTTAAAAATAATTATGTAAAAGATGTTTTTATAGACAGTCAAAATGAAGCCTGGATACGTTTAGAAAATACATTAGGAGTAACTCATCTATCCTTCAATCCAGCTCCACAATTAAAACATTTTACTCTCAAAGATAGACATAATAAGCAAATAGTCAACTCTCGGCCTGAAATGTACGTATGTGAAGACATAAACCATAATATATGGATACATCCTTCAGGAGGAGGGTTAGGATATTATGAAAGGAAAACTAACACTCTAAAACCTTTCTTCAATACAGAACGTCAATCAGGATGGGATTCGGAGAACAAAGTTACAGCAATATTCTCTGATAAACAAGGTAATCTTTGGTTTGGTTCTTATAATAATGGATTAGAAAAAGTTACATTTAATACCAATCCATTTCATTTATACCAAAATCTTTCATCAGATAACGAATCACTTGAAAATTATACACGTGCAAATTTCCAAGATTCTCAAGGGAATATATGGATGGGTATAAAGGACCAGACAATACGTATATATGATAAGAACTTACATTTTAAAGGATTTCTTACCCAAAATGGTTCTATATCTCTTTATAAAAAAGATAAAATTGGAACAGCATATTGCTTTACTGAAGACCATAAAGGACGCATTTGGATAGGAACAAAAGGAAATGGAATAATTATAGCAACTCCTCTACAAAAATATAAATATACACTAACTCATTACATGCATCGAACGGATGATATGTATAGCCTGAGTGACAATAATATAACGTGAGTTCGACGAATTGTAAGTGTTTGTAAATTTGGTGATTAGCGAAAATTGTTGTAACTTTATAGTGCTGAATTACAAAGAATTACAAACAATAATCGCTATGATCACCGAAAGCAAAGTTATAGAATTATTTTGTATGGCAGATGATTTTTGCAAGTTTTTTGATGCAATGATGTCAAAATATACGCTAAAACCTGTCATGAAACGCTCATATCACCGTGCCTCAACAATGTCAAAGGCAGAAATCATGCTCATAATGATACTTTTCCATGACTCGGGCTACCGTTGTCTGAAACATTTCTATGTGGAAAAGGTCTGCCGTCATATGCGCCATCTCTTTCCAAAAGTCGTCTCCTATAACCGTTTTGTAGAATTGGAAAAAGAAGTGGCCATCCCATTGGCCCTGTTCATCAAGAATGTGCTTTTAGGCAAATGCACAGGTATCAGCTTCGTTGACTCCACTCCTTTACGGGTATGCAGGAACCAGAGAATCCATATCCATAAGACGTTCAAAGGAATAGCACAAAGAGGTAAATGTTCCATGGGCTGGTTCTTCGGCTTCAAGTTACATCTCATATGCAACGAACGCGGAGAGCTCCTGAATCTCATGATTACTCCGGGTGATGTGGATGACCGTAAACCCCTTGAATACAAAGCCTTTGTGGAATTTATCTATGGAAAGCTTGTCGGCGATAAGGGATACATCGGCAGGAATCTTTTTGAGAGACTGTTCGTGGACGGCATACAACTTATAACCAGGTTGAAAAGCAATATGAAAGGAGCATTGATGTCACTCTCAGACAAACTGCTACTCAGAAAACGGGCCATTATTGAGACTGTCAATGACGAACTTAAGAATATAGCACAGGTGGAACATTCAAGACACAGGAGCTTTGATAATTTTATCGTAAACCTGTTGGGTGCAATTGCTGCATATTGTTGCTTTCCGAAGAAGCCGTGTATCAATGTTACAAGAACTCTTGACACACAGCTCGCTTTGTTTTGAATTCGTCGAACTCACGTTAATATATATAGTATGTGTGAGGACAAATACAAACGCATGTGGATAGCAACTTTTGGAGGAGGGGTGAATTATGTAAATCTAAATATAGATAACAATACATTCTATCATTCGGCTAACTCTTTAAAAAACTATCCAATAAATCTCTGTAATCGTGCGCGATACGTTACAACAGATACTATAGGCAATATATGGATAGGCACAACTAATGGACTATTAATAACAAATGTAACTTCTACTCATGCAGAAGATATAACCTTCAGTCATTATACATACGATGATACAAATAAAAATAGTCTTAGTAATGATAACATACACCAAATATTATTTAGCAAGATAAATGGAAATATTTATCTTGCTACTTTTGGAGGAGGTTTGAATAAAGTTTTAAAAGGGAAAAACGGAAACCTACTTTTTCAAGCTTATACCACTCAAAATCATTTGCCTGCCAATGTTATTTTATCTATAGTAGAAGACACCAAAGGCAACTTGTGGTTAGCTACAGAAGAAGAACTATGCAAATTTAACCCTTTTACTAAAGAAGTAATAACTTATTCATCATGGGATCTTCCCACGCATTTTAAGTTTAATGAAGGAGAAGCACTACATACCCAAAGCGGCTACTTATTATTCAACACTTTTAAAGGCGCACTCTACTTTCATCCCGATTCTATTCAAAACAGTAAATACATTCCTCCTATTGTGTTTACACAATTGCAATCAGGTGAAAAAATCATAACACCATCTGATAGTAGCCTGATTCATAAAAATATAGATGACGTATCTCAAATAACATTACCGCATTATCAGAATACATTCAACATCCAGTTTGCTGCACTTGATATGAAAAATCATGATAACCTGTTTTACGCCTACAAATTAGAAGGATTCGAAACGAACTGGAATTATATAGGAAAAGAACGTTCTGCAAATTATACCAATCTTCCTAAAGGTCATTATATTCTGAAAGTACGTTCTACAAACAGTGATGGAATATGGGTAGATAATGTACGAAACTTAAACATTACTATTTTACCTTCATTTTGGGAAACACCATTGGCTTATCTATTGTATGCACTGACTATCTTAGCAATAATATTTATTACTTCCTACATTTTATTTGTCATTTACCGACTAAAACACAAAGTTTCCATGGAACAAGAGATATCAGATATAAAACTACGTTTTTTTACAAATATTTCTCATGAACTCCGTACCCCTCTTACTCTCATAACGGGCCCGGTAGAACAATTATTAAATAATAAAACTATAGAGGGAAAAGTACGTGAACAACTATTCATCATAGAACGGAATGCTAATCGAATGCTTCGCTTAGTAAACCAAATTCTTGACTTCAGAAAAATACAAAATAAAAAAATGAAAATGCACGTACAGCAAATCGATCTTCTTCCCTTTGTACGTCAAATCATAGAAAATTTCAATTATCTAGCAAACGAACAACATATTAATTTATCCTTTAAAGCTCCTGAATACCCAGTCATCTTATGGGCCGATACCGACAAATTAGAAAAAATAATTTTCAACTTAATATCAAATGCTTTTAAATACACCCCCAAAGGAAAGAATATAACAATAGAAATTACAGAAAATGAAAAAATCATATCTATAAGTATTATAGATCAAGGTGTTGGTATGACTAAAAACCAATTAAAACGTTTATTTGTCCGTTTTGAAAACTTCTCCGATCAGCATATACATACTCAAGAGAGTACAGGAATAGGGTTGTCATTAACCAAAGAACTTGTAGAAATGCATCATGGAACCATTACTGTAGAAAGTCAACCTAACGAAGGAAGTTGTTTCACTGTCACTTTACAAAAAGGTAATAGTCATTTTGACTCTAATACTGAATTCATCGTATCTGAAGATATTGTGAATAAAACGATAAACTCAACGCATAATGATACTGCCATAACAATTTCCGATAAGCCAGAACAGAAAATAGAAGATAACAAGAACTTAATCTTACTAGTAGAAGATAATAACGAACTCCGTAGTTTTCTTAAAACAATATTAACAGAATCTTATAATATAGTAGAAGCTGATAATGGAGAAACTGGTATAAGAATTGCTTGTGAACAACTACCAGACATTATCATTAGTGATATTATGATGCCTCACAAAAATGGAATAGAGTTATTAAATGAGCTAAAGAATAATGAGTCAACCAGTCATATTCCTATTATATTGCTAAGTGCCAAATCATCTATTGAAAGTAAAATAGAGGGTATGCAGTATGGCGCAGATGATTATATTACTAAACCTTTTAGCGCTACATACTTAAAAGCCAGAATACAAAATATAGTAGAACAACGTAAACGTTTACAACATATCTATTGTCAAACATTGTTTCCTTCAAAGGCAGAAAAAAAATCTGTCGAAAAAGAAAATATACCTATACTATCCGCATCGGATCAAAAATTTATGGATAAACTTGTCCAAATAATAACAGAAAATATGGACAATTGTGATTTTTCTGTAGATAACATGGCTTTAGCTGTAGATATGAGTCGTTCTAATTTTTTCAGAAAATTGAAAAGTATAACAGGACAATCTCCTATTGACTTCTTAAAACAAATGAAAATGAAGCGAGCTGTACAATTAATAGAAAGTAAAGAGTACAATATTTCAGAAATAGCTTATATGACAGGATTCAATGATGCGCATTATTTTAGCAAATGTTTTAAACAAGCTTATGGAATATCTCCTACCGAATACAAAAATAGCATTGATAAGTAATATTTATTATAGCCTCATTTATATAAGGAAATACAACTTGCAATGATCAAGTTGGTATTTCCTTATAGCAGATTATTTTTCAGTCTCTACAGTATGATAAGAACTCCATTCTTTTAAATCTGGAAAAACAATATCAATCTTTATACGGTCAGCTTCATTGTGAGTCAAAACTCGTGCCCAAGATACACGTCTAGAAATATCAGCTCCTGTACCTTTGTTATTATATTCAAAATAACGAGCAGTCTGTTCATTCTTAGGATTTCCCCAATTATGCCAACCTTCAGGACGAATATGTTTTCCCATATAACAGTTCATAAATAAAGCATAAGCAGCTTCACGCCATGGACGCCCTAAATAAACGTTTAAATTATCGTCTCCTGTCAATTTACATCTATTAAAAATATATCCAAATGGATGTGAAGCTGGAGTGGAGGCTGCTGTAATATAAGAATCAGCTTTACTGTGTATAATGCAATTTTCAAACCAACAAGTAGCAGGACCAAATATAAAATCGGTAGTTCCTTCTATATAAGTATTACAAAAATAAAAACGTCCATACTTATTTCCCGTAAATACCGTATCCTGATTACCCAACAAACGACAATTTATAATAATCGACTCTGTTCCTTCTAAATGTAAGGCTACCGCTTGTCCCTGCATTTGAGAAGAGTTCTCGATTGTCAGATTTTCTAAACGAACACCATCACCATGCACTAAGACTGTATATGAACTGAATGTCCCCATATTATTTTTATTGGCATTGTCGTCATAAGATATTATGGTATTTGTCGGATCATCTCCTATCAGACTTATATTACACCATGCGGCCGGAATAACCAATTTCTCACGATATATGCCAGGCTTTATTTTTATAATACTACGTTGTTCCTGATATACAAGTACAGAATTTACGGCTTCTTGAATTGTCAGATAGTCACCACTGCCATCTTGTGCGACAACTTTATAATATGTAGATTCAGAAAAAGCTTCAATAGAAAAGAATATACATATTAGCCCCAATATAAATTTCATAATATTAAAAATTTAAGACCAAGCTACAATATATTTATATTGTAACTTGGTCATTATAAATCATCAGTAATTAGGATTTTGTTCCAAATTCGGGTTGTTTGTTATTTGAATAGCTGGTATAGGATATATTCCTCTCCAAGATTCTGTTTTTTCAGTTTTATAAAACCAAGTATTATTGAAGAAAGATCCAAAACGAATCATATCCCGTCTACGTTGATTTTCCCAAATAAATTCACGAGCACGCTCCTCTTCTATTTTCTGCAAAGTCAAATCAGACCATTCAGAACAATTACTACGACGACGCACTTCATTAACCAATTCTAAAGCAACATCTAAGTCTTGATTCAATCGAAATAAAGCCTCAGCCTTCATTAAAAGTACATTAGAGTAACGCTCTAAAACATAATCATTATCTCCCTTACTTCCGGCCCAGACAACTCCAATAGGAGAATATTTCAATACACGATATCCCTCATTTTCTTGTGCAGAAATCATATCTTTGATAGTGGTTAAAACTAACTGATTTCCATTTTCATCACACAAAGGTGTTACTCCATCTTGATAATATTGTGGCCCATATTCAAGTAACTCTAAACGTTCATCACCTTCTTCATATCTGTTCAATGCTTCATCTGTAAAACAATAACCATTTGCAGGTGCAAAAGGAAGATCATATTTCTTTTGATCTAAAGCATGCTGTGCATACAATATAAATTCATTACCATCTACTCCCTTAGAAGGATCTACAGAAAAAGCTGTAATAATTTCTGTTGAATTAGCCTCATTCGTAGATAAAAAGCAATCACCTACCTTATCTTCCAATTCATAACAATTTGTACCAATCACATTATCACACATCGTTACAACTTTATCCCACTCTGCCGTTCCTGAATAAACTTCAGCATTTAAATATAGTGAAGCTAAAGCTGTATAAACAGACTCTTTTGTTAAACGAGGGTAATAATCAGTTTTATTAACTTCTTTAATAGAAGGCAGATCTTTTGCGGCTTCTGTAAAAACAGGTACATTTCCCCAATAGTCCATTGCATAATAATATCCATAAGCACGCAAGGCACGTACTTCAGCAATTAATGGTTTTAAGTTATCTACAATTGGAGAAGATTCCAAACTAGCTATAACAGCATTTGCAGCACCAATACCTGGAAACACATAAGTTCCCCAACAAGTAGCTATACGTTCATTATTAGGTGTTACTTTATGTGACATCATTTCCATATTCCCTTCATCATACCATCCTCCACTGGCTCTGCCTGGACAGAAGAATTCATCTGTTCCAAATTCCCCGATTCGCCATCCATCACCTCCAGCTCTTGACATATACGAAAGATACGAATAAACACCAACAACTGAAGATAATGCCTCTTCTTCTGTTTGATAATAAGTTTCAGGAGATAATCTACCATATAATTCTTCATCAAGATCCAAACAAGAAGTTAAAGGACTAACTCCTAAGAATGATAAGAATATTAACTTAATTATATTTTTTGTTTTCATATACTTACTTTTTATTGTTAGAAAGAAAGATTAATACCCATGCTAAATGTCCTAGCTTTAGGATAACTTAAATAATCAACTCCTAATGGAGCAACTCCTGTACGTGATATTTCTGAATTAACTTCAGGATCAGCACCAGAATATCCTGTAATGATAAACAGATTTTGTGCAGAAACAAATACTCTAGCATTAGAAATATATAATTTAGGTAAACTAAAATTATACCCCAAAGAAATATTGTCTAAACGCACAAAAGAACCATCTTCTATAAATCGCGAAGAATAAACTTTTGCTTGATCACGATTTACTCCTGACGTTACAGCCTCTTTAAGCACATTTCTACCAGGAAGATTACTTAAATAAGCTAAATTGTTGGCTGTACAGTTATATACATCATTACCTATGCTTCCTCGAAAATTCAATCCTAATGTCCAATTCTTATATTGAAGGTTCGTTCCTAATCCAAATGTCAAATCTGGTTGAGCACAACCTATAACTTCCGATTCTCCATCGTTAGCAAATTGTTCTACTCCATCCACTACACCAATAAACCGTTTACCATAAAATGTCCCAATCGGTTCACCAGGCATAATTAATTGAGCATATGTACCAGATAAACCTTGTCCTTGACACGGAGCAACTTGCATATTATCTCCTGTCCATTGCCCATTAGACAAGCTTACAACCTCATTTTTATTATGACTTAAGTTTAAATTTGCATCCCAAGCAAAATCTTTTGTACGCATTAAATCAAATGACAAATCTAATTCAATACCTTGATTGGTAACAGTTCCAACATTTGCTATCTGTGTAGTAATCAGTGAAGGAGAAGGAACTGCCACAGATAAAAGAAGATCGGTCGTCTTTTTATAATAATAATCTATGCTACCTCTAATTTTTCCATTTAAAAATCCGAAATCAATGCCTATATCAGTCTGAGCCGTCTGTTCCCACTTTAAGTCAGGATTAGTATATTGCTGGGGTAATACTATAGTTATTTTTTCTCCTCCTACTAAATAGCCATTTGTACTTGCTCCCAAAGTACTTAAAGAATTATAATTACCTATTTCCTGACTACCTGTAATACCGAAACTTGCACGAAGCTTCAAATCAGACATAATGTCGTTCTGAAAAAAATCTTCTTGTGAAATACGCCACGATGCTGCCACAGAAGGGAATATTCCCCATTTATTACCAGAGCCAAAACGACTAGAACCATCCCGACGAATTGTTGCTGTCAATAAATATTTATCTGCATAATTATAATTTACACGTCCATACATAGATATCAATGTATTACTTTCCGCATAACTACTAATAGACTCAACTGTTTGAGCAGCAGCCAAGCTATACCATTTAAAGTTATCAGATAAAAATCCATAGGCCTTCGTTGTCTGACCTTCACTATAAAAATATTGCCAAGAATATCCAACCATTGCGTCAATGTTATGCTTTCCGAAACTTTGATTATATTTCAATATAGTTTCTAAAAGTTTCGAATAATCAGATAGTTTCTGTACGGTTACATACCCATTATTACCATTTCCCAATAAATTACTCTTTGAAATATAAGAATTACGATTTATTGTATTCTTGTTATAACCGGCATTTACTTGTAAGGTAAAAGCTTTATAAAAATTCCAATCAGCAGTAAGATTTCCCAAGAATTGATTTGTAGCACGTTCATCCAACAGTTCTTTAGAAAAAGAAGCAGGATTTACACGATATGGAGGCACGTCATAATAATCACCATCTTCATCGTAAATAGGGTAAGTCGGATTAAAAACATAAGCTTCATACAACATACTACTACCCATCTCACTACCTACCGTATTTGATACAGGCGCTTGATCTGAATTAGTTTCTCCATAACTGATATTCATATTTAGCTTTAACTTATCGTTTAAAGCTTTATGGTTAATATTCACACGAGCATTAGCACTTTTCATACCAGAACCTTCCATAATACCATTTTGATTGCTATATCCAGCAGAAGCACGATAACTAGTGTTTTCACTACCACTCATAAAAGAAACATAATGATTTTGACTGATTGCAGTACGAAAAATTACATCCTGCCAATCCGTATTTTCTCCTTTATCATCTAAAGTCAGACCTAATTCAGATACCGTATTACGATATTCATCACCTGTTAAAACATCCAGTTTTTTAGCAACATTAGAGATACCTAAATTAAAACTATAATCTAATTGTCTTATTCCAGCCTTTCCTTTTTTCGTAGTAATCATAATAACTCCATTAGCACCTCTGGAACCATAAATAGCTGTAGCAGAAGCATCTTTTAAGATATTAATTGATTCAATATCATTTGGATTAATATTAGAAAGCGGATTAATAGGTTCTTGGTCAAAAAAATCGGTAGTAGAAGAACCTATATTACTTTGATTTACTCCAGCTGAGGTTGAAATAGGTACTCCATCAATTACATACAAAGGATCATTTGAAGCTGTAATAGATGTACCTCCACGTACACGAATTGTGTTAGAACCTCCAGGCTTACCACTATTTTGACTTATATTGACACCTGAGAATGCTCCCTGCATCAATTGTTGTGGAGTAAGGTCAGTACCCAATTTGAAATTATCACTTGTTATAGAAGAAACAGAACCTGTTAAATCGGATTTTTTCATTGTACCATACCCTACTACCACAACCTCTTCCAAAGCCTGCATATCATCCTTTAAAACAACATCTATAACCGATCGATTATTTACCTTCACTTCTTGTGAAGAGTATCCTATATACGAAAATACCAATACAGAACTATTCGATGGTACATCTAATGTATACTTACCATCCATATCTGTAATAGTTCCTGTAGTAGAAGCATTTTTAATGGTAACATTAACTCCGATAAGAGGCTCATTTTTTGAATCAGTGACAATACCAGAAACGGTTCTTTTCTGTGCGAAAATACTTTGCACACAGAGTATCATCAGCATAAAACTAACAATACTGAAATGCTTGATTAATTTGTTTTTCATCGACTTAAGATTTAAAATTCTATATGCAAAATTATGCGATGAGCTGAATAAGGAAAGGTAAAAAACGACCAAAGAAGTGGAATAACTGGTATTCAAAAATATTTTTGGAACAAATAGACATAAAAAAAGGAGTACCGCTGACTCCAACCTTTGTTAACCTTAAATCTAATACTATGAAAAACACAGTGCAAAGATACGGACATTTAGAAAACAAGCAAAAAAAAGAGTGATAAAAATATGCTTTATAACACGTTTTAAGAAAAGCCTATCTTTATCACTCTCTTTTTAACAATTAACCTACAATCCGAGCTTGGCAGAAATTTCCAACATCTTCTTGATAGGCCGAACTGCCTTTTCAGCGATTTCATTATCAACTTTTACTTCAGGCCACTCGTACTTTAATGTATTATACAATTTTTCGAGTGTGTTTAAACGCATGAAGTTACATTCATTGCATGCACAGGTACTATCTTCAGGAGGAGCCGGAATAAAATTCTTATCCGGGCATTTTTTTCTCATCTCATAAAGAATTCCACTTTCTGTAGCCACGATAAAGTTTTTCTTATCACTTGCCATGGCATGTTTCAACAATCCGGCTGTCGATCCTACCTTATCGGCCAGTTTAGCTACTGCTCCTTTACATTCTGGATGTACCAATACATCCGCATCCGGATATTGTTTCTTCAACTCTATAATCTTTTCAACAGAGAATTTCTCATGTACATGACATGCTCCATCCCAAAGTAACATATTCCGGTTAGTAATAGAGTTGATATAATTTCCTAAATTCTTATCCGGACCAAAGATTATTTTTTGTTCTTTTAGAAAACTTTCTACTATTTGCTTTGCATTGGTAGAAGTCACAACAACATCAGTTACGGCCTTTACAGCTGCACTGGTATTGACATATGAAATAACCGTATGGTCTGGATGTTCTTTGACAAACTGAGCAAATTTATCTGCCGGGCAACTGTCGGCAAGTGAACATCCGGCATTCAGGTCAGGTATCAGGACCTTTTTATCAGGGCACAATATCTTTGCTGTTTCTCCCATAAAGTGTACTCCACACATTACAATGATATCAGCATCGGTCTTTGCTGCCCACTGGGCAAGTGCAAGACTATCGCCGATAAAATCGGCTATTTCCTGTATTTCGTCAGCCTGGTAGTAATGCCCGAGGATGACTGCGTTTTTCTCTTTACGCAACTTGTCAATTTCAGCTTTCAAATCGAGAGCCTTATCTACGGGTTCAGTCACATAACCCTTTTTCAACCATTCTTCTTTATTCATTATTAGATTATATTTTTTCTTCTTTTTTGAAAGAATATATGATAGTTATAATAGGGCGTTAATTATGTTAGTAAAAAGAATACCAGATTTCTTGTTTTTTAGGTTATAAATATTCGATAAGGAGATATTAGATAGCCATTAACAAGCTTATATCCTGATATTATTAGTTTTACTGTTTCTATTAACCATTTGTTGATATATCGCAAAGTTAAAAACTTTCCACTTATTTACTTCCGATTTTCAGCTAAAAAATATGTTTAAACTACTGATGAAACTTTCTGTTAAGTTTCTTGTATTGTTCTTTTTCTGGAAGTTATAATGTTTTCATTGGATAATGCAAGATTTATTTTTCATTTTCTTTGATTTGGTTTTTTACACCTTTTCCACCGTTTTCAACAAGGTTATAAATATAGTTTCCTATCTTTGTGAACGGAATAAAGAGTAAATTATGTCTGAATTGAGAAAACTGAAAATAACCGAAATGCACCGTCTGTCGGTTGAAGAATTTAAGGAAGCAAGAAAACTTCCGCTGGTAGTAGTACTGGACGAAGTACGTAGCCTGCATAACATAGGGGCTGTTTTCCGTACATCGGATGCTTTTTTGGTTAATTGTATTTATCTGTGCGGAATTACGGCTACACCTCCTCATCCGGAAATGCACAAGACAGCTTTGGGAGCAGAATATACAGTCGACTGGAAATATTGCAAACGTACGCAAGATGCTGTAGATGAGCTTCATGCAAATGGATATACAGTATTGGCCATCGAGCAGTGTGAAGGTAGTACCATGCTGGATCAACTCGTTCTGGATGCTGATAAAAAGTATGCTATTGTAATGGGAAACGAAGTGAAGGGAGTGCAGCAGGAAGTAGTAGACATGTGTGATGGGTGTATTGAGATACCTCAATATGGTACCAAGCATTCACTGAATGTTTCGGTTACCGCAGGTATTGTTCTATGGGAATTTGCCAATAAAATGATGAAATAAGTATAAGTAATACCTTGTTCCTGCTACCGGAGGAATAAGGTATTATTCTTTGTTGATAACCTTATTGATAACTTGTTAATTTATTGATTATCATTATAGTTATAGTTGTCCGTTTTCTACTAGTGTAACAACTCTTTCTATCATCTTGTCTTCATCGTCGGGATGATATTCTTTTTTCAGGCTTGCTCCAAACAGAGCTGCAAATGTCTGATAAAATCCTGCCTTGAACGGTCCCATAAATGCCTTTACCAATTGGTAGGACGACTGGTTACATTCCCTGTTTACTAGCTTAATCAGTAATTTCCCTTGTGAGAAAGTGAGTTTTTTCATTCGAGGCGTATATTGTTCCTTCAGACCTTTTTCTACCATCTTAATATGGCGTGTACGGGCTTTTTCATTGGGAAGAGTCTGTAAATATTCGTATGTTTCAATCACAGCCCTGTTTATTTCCTTTGCCAGGGGAAGTGTTTTCTTTACATCTCGGACTAACTTGTAGTAATATTTCTCTTGTTTTTTGTTTTTAAATCTCAGTCTAGGGTATACATATATGTTTTTTAGCGTTATACAAGGTATAGTATCTCCCTGATATACACAAACGGGAACCATATATCCCTTGGTGTTCGATGGAGAATGCTTTTGTGCATTGGCTTTCAGTGTAAAAGCAACCAGCAGAAATAGTAATATGTATACACTATTTTTCATGCTCGCAAAAATACGCATAATAATGAAGCCATGTCTTGATAATACGAATTTTTAACTTATAAAGGTTGTTGAAAAGCTGTGAACAAGGTATTAATAAAGATATTTATACTCTGTATATTAATTAGTTATTCGGTTTTTGACTTACAAGCTCAGTCTAATTGGGTAGAATGGAAAGAAGATATTTCCGAGGCAGAAGATATTAGTAAATGGCAAGAACAATATGAATCTCTGAGTGAACTGGCAGAGCATCCTTTCAATATCAATACGATCACCAAGGAACAATTGGAACAATTGCCTTTTCTTTCTGATAAAATGATAGAAAATATCTTGTATTATATATATAAATATGGACCGATGGTGAGTAAGAAAGAACTGTTGGGAGTAGAAGGAATGGACTGGCAAACCAGAAAGTTTCTGGAAGATTTTATTTATATTGGAAAGTCTGATAAAGAGGAAGATAAGTTTTATTGGAAAGACGTGTTGAAACATAATAAACAGGAGTTGTTAACACGTGTGGATATCCCATTGTACATGAAATCCGGCTATGCTGATTATGATAAGGAAACTTTAGAGAAATATCTCAACCGTAAGTATTATGGAGATCCGGTTTATCATAATCTGCGTTATCGGTTTCAGTTTCGAAATCAGTTATATATGGGATTTACAGCCGAGAAAGATGCCGGAGAACCTTTCTTCAGTAAGTACAATAAAAAAGGATATGATTTTTATGCTGCTTATGTATTCTTACAAGACGTAGATAAGCTGAAGGCATTGGCGATAGGTAATTATCGAGTAGACTTTGGATATGGACTGGTTATCAACACGGGAGGATTCAGTCTGGGAAAATCGGGATTGTCTGGAAGTATGAATCGGTTTGGAAAAGGAATCTCCAAATATAGTTCTACAGGAGAAAGCAACTATTTACAAGGAATAGCTGCTACTTATACATTGAAAAAACGATGGACTTTATCTGCTTTCTATTCGTTTCGTAAACAGGATGCACGAATAGAAGGTGTGTTTATAAGATCGTTGAAAACAGATGGATATCATCGGTTGAAAAAGGATATGGAAAAGAAGAATACAATCAATAATCAGTTGGTTGGTAGTAATTTATCATATAATGGAAAGTTGTTTGAACTTGGTTTAACAGGTGTTTATACTGTTTTCAACAAAGTGTTGAATCCCGACTTTCGTCCTTATAATTTATATTATCCTCGTGGACGATATTTTTTCAATATCGGAATGAATTATAAAATCTTTTTCCACAAATTTATTTTTTCAGGAGAAACTGCTTTCGATAAATCGGGTAAGGTTGCTACACTGAATATGTTGAGTTATTCACCGGCTGTTCATACAAGTTTCTTACTTATTAACCGGTATTATGATAAACGATATCAAGCTATTTATGCAGATGCTTTTGGAGAAAATTCCAAGCTACAGAATGAAACGGGTATTTATATAGGGCTGGAATCCAGTTTCTTCAGCAAGCTGAAGATTGCATGTTATGGCGATTTCTTTCATTTCTTTTATCGAAGATACCAAGTGGATAAAGATCATACATCCGGTTTCGATGGTTTATGCCAGTTGAGTTATTCACCTATTAATTCACTGGCTATGTTGATAAAGTATAGCTATAAGAATAAAGCGAAGAACTATACTTCAGCCGATGAGAAAAAATATGTATTGCCTTATATTCGCCAGCGTCTGCATTATCAACTATCGTATAAACCCTGTGAAAAATTCTGGTTGAAAACTGCAACCGAGTACGTGCATATAGCTTATAAATTCGGATCATCTTCGAACGGAGGTTTTATTAACGGGACGCTGGGTACAAGCCTATCTTTTGTACCAGTACAGATTTTATGTAGTGGAGCCTGGTTTCGAACACAAAGTTATGATTCACGTGTTTATATGTATGAACCGGGCTTATTGTATGCTTTTTCCATACCTTCCTTTTATGGAAGAGGCAGCCGTTGGTCAGTCAATTTGAAATACAGTTATAAGAATCGGTTGATAATTCAGGGAAAATGGGGATTGACTTATTATAAAGATCGTGACCGGATCAGTTCGGGAACAGAAGAAATACAAGGAAACCGTAAGTCGGATATACAATTACAGCTGAAAGTGAAGTGGTAATAAGAATATATTGTGTACTTTTGTTCATAAACTAAAACTAATACGACTTATGTCAACAGTTATTTATCCTTCTCCAATATTTGGTCCCATTCATAGTCGTCGACTGGGAGTTTCTTTAGGAATAAACCTGCTTCCTGCCGACGGTAAGTTTTGTACGTTCGATTGTATTTATTGTGAATGCGGATATAATAAAGATCATCGGCCGAAACAGAAACTTCCTACTCGCGAAGAAGTACGTGAAGCCTTGGAAAAGCGTTTGATTGATATGCAGGCCAATGGTCCTGTTCCTGATGTCTTGACGTTTGCTGGCAATGGAGAACCTACCGCTCATCCGCATTTCCCGGAAATCATAGAAGATACCTTGGCATTGCGCGATAAGTATTTTCCGAATGCAAAAGTCAGTGTGTTGAGTAATTCTACGTTTATTCACAAGGAAAAGGTGTTCGAAGCATTGAATAAGATCGATAATAACATATTAAAGCTCGATACGGTGGATGCGGAGTATATTCAACGGGTAGACCGACCTACCGGAGCTTACGATGTAAACAAGATTATCGAAGGATTGAAAGCCTTTAAGGGTAACTTGATCATTCAGACCATGTTTATGAAAGGCAAAACCGACGAAGGTTTGGATATAAACAATACTTCCGACCGTTTTGTATTACCATGGCTGGAAGTTGTAAAACAGATTGCTCCCCGTCAGGTCATGATCTATACGATAGACCGTGAAACTCCTGACCATTTCCTGCAAAAGGCTACACACGAAGAATTGGATCGTATTGTGGTATTGCTCAAGGAAGCGGGTTTAAGTGCTACGGCATCTTATTAAAAAGAAAATATTTGAGTATTGAAAGAAGGCTATCTCAAAGAATGTTTGGGGTAGCTTTTTTCATATAATGGACGGTTTCTTCACAAAAGGACATAAAAAAAGGAGTACCGCTGTACTCCAACCTTTGTTAACCTTAAATCTAATACTATGAAAAACACAATGCAAAGATACGGACTTTCTGGAAACAAACAAGCGAAACTTATTAAAATCTATGCTTTATAACATGTTTTAATAAGTTCCGCTTATTCGCTAAAAGGTTTTAACACTATAGCCCTTACTTTTTAGCCTTATTGAACTCTGCTATTTCTTTTGTAGCGACTTCCAGTGCTTCGTTAATGTTACTGCAAATGTTTTCTTTACCCAGCAATTCATAGAAGCCGGATTTTTCGAGTACGGCATGTACACGTTCGTTTACTCCCGAAAGAATGATATGTATATTTTCCTTTTGCGACATTTCACACAACGTTGTCAGGTTGTGGATACCTGTAGAATCGATGAACGGGACTTTACGCATACGGATGATACGGATTTTCGGACGATCGCCCAGGCGTGCCATGATTTCTTCAAACTTGGTAGCGATACCAAAGAAATACGGACCGTTTATTTCATATACTTCTACGCCGCTGGGGATGATAAGATGTTCTTCGTGTACCTCCAGATCTGATTCTTTGTTCGGGTCTATTTCATCGGTGATAACAGAAATCTGTGTGGTTTCCATTACACGTTTCATAAACAGTACGCAGGCAATAACCAAGCCGACTTCGATTGCTACCGTCAGGTCGAAGATAACGGTAAGGAAGAAGGTTATCAACAAGACCGTAACATCCGATTTTGGGTTTTTCAACAATCCCTTGAAAACACGCCAGCCGCTCATATTATATGATACGATGACGAGAACACCTGCCAGACAGGCCATCGGAATATATTGGGCAAGCGGCATCAGGAATAGTAGGATCAGTAACAATACCACTGCATGAACGATACCTGCAACCGGTGATTTACCTCCGTTGTTGATGTTGGTCATGGTTCGGGCAATAGCTCCTGTAGCCGGGATTCCTCCGAAGATAGGCGAAACGAAATTGGCTATACCTTGTGCAATCAATTCAGTATTCGAATCATGACGGTCGCCTATCACACCATCAGCCACCGTAGCCGAAAGCAAAGATTCTATCGCTCCCAATACAGCGATGGTAATAGCAACTGGAAAGAGGTTCTTGATAGCTTCCCAGTCCAATGCTGGTACGGCAGCCTCAGGAAGCTGTGCCTTGATACTGAAGCGATCACCGATTGTATCGATACAAGTGATTCCTCCATACATTTTCAACAGATATACGCCGACTGTTACCAGAATGATGGCAACCAGAGAGCCGGGGATTTTTTTCGAGAACTTAGGAGTGATGGCGATGATGAAGATACTTACCAAACTGACGATCACATTCCACCAGTTTACAGTGTCGAAATGATGAAAATATAAAATCCATTTTCCAATAAAGTCGCCCGGAACCTTTTCACCTCCGAACTGCAAACCGAAGATATCCGCTATCTGAGTTGTAAAAATAGTAACGGCGATACCACTGGTGAATCCCACAATAATAGGATAAGGAATAAATTTGATGATTGTACCTAACTTGAATATGCCTAATAATATAAGGAGTACACCTGCCATCATAGTAGCCACCATCAGTCCTTCGATGCCGTATTGCTGGATGATGCCGTAAATGATTACGATGAAAGCGCCGGTTGGTCCTCCAATCTGTACCTTACTTCCTCCTAAAAATGAAATGATGAATCCTGCTACAATCGCTGTGATAATACCTTTCTCAGGGCTTACTCCTGAAGCTATACCGAACGCAATGGCAAGAGGCAATGCTACTATACCTACGATAATACCTGCCATGAGGTCGGTAGTAAAGTCTGTTTTCGTATAGTTTTTCAACGTAGAAAACAACTTTGGTTGAAAATCTAATTTTACCATATATCCGTTTTGTTATAAATTATAAAAAGAAGTGCAAAAGTATATATTTATTTGAACATTTTGCCTGATAATAAGGTTATTATTTATATTAGCAGATGATTTTTATTAATAATACTTAAATTAAAAATTGTAATGATTATAAATTTGGATAAAAGTATTATCTTTGTAATGTCAAATCAGGAATATACATTGTTTAACCAATTAAATAACTAACGATTATGGGAAAAAGTATCAAAGGAACAAGAACTGAGAAGAATTTAGGCATTTCATTTGCTGGTGAATCACAGGCAAGAATGCGTTATACATATTTTGCAAGTACAGCTAAGAAAGAAGGCTACGAACAGATTGCTGCTATTTTTGCAGAAACAGCCGATCAGGAAAAAGAACATGCTAAGCGTATGTTCAAGTGGCTGGAAGGTGGCATGGTAGAAATTACGGCAAGCTATCCTTCAGGAGTTATCGGCACAACGCTCGAAAATCTGAAAGCTGCTGCTGCCGGTGAAAACGAAGAATGGTCTTTGGACTATCCGAAATTTGCAGATATCGCCGACGAGGAAGGCTTCCCTGCTATTGCCAAGATGTATCGTGAAATCGCTGTTGCCGAAAAGGGACACGAAGAAAGATATCTTGCTCTTGCAAAGAATGTAGAAGAAGGTAAGGTATTTAAGAAGGACGCTGAAGTAGTATGGCAGTGCCGTAACTGCGGTTACTTATATGTAGGTACGGAAGCTCCTGAAATTTGTCCTGCATGTTTGCATCCACAAGCATATTTTGAAGTTAAGAAGAACAATTATTAATATAGGGATATGCACAAGAATGGCGCAGGACTTAATATTACGAGTTCTGCGTTTTTTTATGCCTGAAAAAATACCTATTTTAAGGTATTGTGCTGTCTTTCAGAATTTCTGATTTTTGTAATCAGAGAAATCATTAATCTTTAAACGGAAAAGAATATGAAAATTAAAGCAATTATAGGACGTGAAGTACTCGATTCACGTGGAAATCCTACCGTAGAGGTTGAAGTAAAGCTGGAATCAGGTGTAGTAGGACGTGCTTCTGTTCCTTCGGGAGCTTCTACCGGCGAGAATGAAGCGTTGGAACTTCGCGATAAAGACCCTCATCGTTACGGTGGAAAAGGTGTGTTGAAAGCTGTTGAAAACGTAAATAAGGTGATTGCTCCGGCATTGGTGGGCTGGTCTGTTCTGGAACAGCGGGCTATCGACAAGAAAATGATTGAGCTGGACGGAACAAAAACTAAATCAAATCTGGGGGCAAATGCCATACTGGGTGTTTCGCTTGCTGTGGCAAAGGCTGCTGCCAATTACCTGAATATTCCGTTGTATCGCTATATTGGAGGAGTAAATACATTTGTGATGCCTGTTCCGATGATGAATATCATCAATGGAGGTTCGCACAGTGATGCTCCTATTGCATTTCAGGAGTTTATGATTCGTCCGGTAGGAGCACCTTCTTTCCGTGAAGGACTGCGTATGGGAGCCGAAGTTTTCCATGCTCTGAAGAAAGTATTGCACGACAGAGGCCTGAGTACAGCCGTAGGCGATGAAGGAGGTTTTGCTCCTGCCCTGAACGGAACGGAGGATGCGCTGGAGTCTATTCTGGCGGCTATCAGGCTGGCTGGCTATGAACCGGGTAAGGATGTGATGATCGGTATGGACTGTGCTTCGTCTGAATTTTATAAGGATGGCGTATACGATTATACAATCTTTGAAGGTGAAAAGGGAAAGAAGCGTACATCGGATGAGCAGGTGGCTTATCTGGAAGAACTTATCAGCAAATACCCTATCGACTCCATCGAAGACGGTATGAGTGAAAACGACTGGGATGGCTGGAAGAAACTGACAGAACGTATCGGAGGACGCTGCCAGTTGGTAGGTGATGACTTGTTCGTTACAAACGTAGAATTCCTTTCGAAAGGGATTGAACTGGGATGCGCCAACTCTATTCTGATTAAGGTGAATCAGATTGGCTCATTGAGCGAAACACTCGATGCCATAGAAATGGCTCACCGACACGGATATACTACGGTGACTTCCCATCGTTCGGGAGAAACGGAAGATGCAACTATTGCCGATATTGCCGTTGCTACGAATAGTGGTCAGATCAAGACCGGTTCCTTGAGCCGTTCGGACCGTATGGCTAAGTACAACCAACTGTTACGTATCGAGGAAGAGTTGGGCGATTTGGCTGTTTATGGATATAAACGTATAAAATAATAAAAGTTAGTCATATTTGCATTTCTACACTGTGAGGCTGTTGTTTTCGGGCAACAGCCTTTATTTTTTTGAAAAAGATGGAGGCTTTTCTACGATCTTTTGTACAAACGATATTGAAATTTGTACAAATTCAAAAATCTTTTGTACAAATTCTATGTAAAACATCAGCAGGTTTACAATGGGATGTCTGGGTAAATAAAGGAGAAAAAGAGGGCTTTAGAGCATATAAGGCCAGTTTTAGTCATATTTTGACGAAAAAATGAAGAAAAATGAGAAAAAGTTAGGCAGAATATTTGGAGGTTTCAAAAAAAGTCGTACCTTTGCAACCGCAATCGAGAGAGAAAGCAACAAAACAAAAAACTTAATGGTGCGTTAGTTCAGTTGGTTAGAATACATGCCTGTCACGCATGGGGTCACGGGTTCGAGTCCCGTACGCACCGCTCTTTTAGAAAGAGAAATTTGGAAAGCTCTGGTTCTTTTAAGAATCGGGGCTTTTTTATTTATATATTCTTTTGTTCTTCCGATAAACATACCTTCTGCATTGCATAAGAAATATAGCGTTGGATTGGCTGTCTACATATAACAAGCAACTTTTTCAACAGCATAATAAGTCTTTTGTCAGTAAGCATTTCTATTTGAAAAAATCAGGTTCAAAAAACACTTTTCCCTGCTTTTCTTGTCTTTTTCGATGAATTGGTACTATCACAAAAATAAAATCACCTCGCCTATCGTGTATTTCAACTGTCATTTTGGACGTTTCAACGGTAAAAGATGGAAATAATACTGTAGAGAAATTAACTTTGTAATAATTATAAATTTAGTATTTATCACTTATGTTTGCAAAAATCGTACATTTCTCAATCCGAAAGAAGCTGTTTGTGGTGCTCACCACCTTGCTGCTTCTGGCGGGCGGCATATACTCCATGCTGACACTGCCCATTGATGCCGTACCCGACATTACGAACAACCAGGTGCAGATTGTTACCGTGTCGCCCACGCTGGCTCCGCAGGAAGTGGAACAGCTGATTACTTTTCCTATTGAAATAGCCATGAGCAACGTGATGAACGTCGAAGAAATTCGTTCCGTATCGCGTTTCGGGCTGTCACTTGTAACGGTCGTTTTCAAGGAGAGTGTTCCTACCTTGGATGCCCGTCAGCTGGTTAATGAACAGATACAAATGGTTTCCGGTGAGATTCCGCCGGAACTGGGTACTCCCGAACTGATGCCTATCACCACCGGTCTGGGAGAAATTTATCAGTATGTACTGAAAGTAGCTCCGGGGTATGAAGATCGTTACGATGCCATGGAACTGCGTACGATACAAGACTGGATCGTAAAACGACAGCTTTCGGGTATTCCCGGCATTGTGGAAATCAACAGTTTTGGCGGTTACCTGAAGCAATACGAAGTAGCTGTCGATCCGGATGCGCTTTATTCGCTGAATATTACTATCGGTGAAGTGTTCGAAGCCTTGAGCCGTAATAACCAGAATACAGGCGGTAGTTATATAGAAAAAGTGAATCGTGCCTATTATATCCGTTCGGAAGGTATGATTAACAACCTGCACGATGTCGAGCAGATTGTTGTAACTAACCGTGGCGGTATACCGGTACACATTGGAGATATCGGTCAAGTACGTTTTGGAGCTCCCAAGCGTTTTGGCGCCATGACCAAGGATGGTGAGGGAGAATGTGTGGGCGGTATTGCCATGATGCTGAAAGGTGCCAATGCGAATGTCGTAACCAAGGAACTGGAAAAACGGGTTGCCAAAGTGCAGCAGATGTTGCCCGAAGGTATATCGGTAGAACCTTATCTGAACCGTTCGGAATTGGTAAACCGAAACATATCTACCGTTATACGCAATCTGGTGGAAGGAGCGATTATCGTATTCCTGGTACTGATCGTTTTCCTGGGCAATGTACGTGCTGGTCTGATTGTTGCTTCAGTCATTCCGCTGGCTATGCTCTTCGCCTTTATCTTGATGCGTATATTCAATGTCTCGGCGAACTTGATGAGTTTGGGTGCCATCGACTTTGGTATTGTGGTGGATGGTTCCATCGTTATTCTGGAAGGAATTCTGGCTCATCTGTACGGACGAGAGTTGAGAGGACGTACCCTGAGTCGTGAGGAAATGGATAATGAAGTAGAAAAAGGTGCTTCACGGGTTGTAAGAAGTGCTACGTTTGCCGTACTTATTATTCTGATTGTATTCTTCCCTATCCTGACATTGACAGGTATTGAAGGAAAATACTTTACCCCGATGGCCAAGACACTGGTATTCTGTATCATAGGTGCTCTGCTTCTGTCGGTTACCTATGTACCGATGATGG
>ULRW01011818.1_pt1 | contig 24416 bp, 27 predicted proteins | sample 1955581 | NCBI WGS metagenome assembly ULRW01 (sample SAMEA4835687, study PRJEB28245) | human gut metagenome | biome: gut microbiome; material: fecal sample | place: Denmark | collected 2008 | reverse complement strand
CCAAAGTTACCCTGGATGACCTGTTCAACCAGATCCAGCAGGGCGAACTGAAGGAACTGCCCCTCATCATCAAGGGCGACGTCCAGGGTTCTGTCGAAGCTCTGAGCCAGTCCCTCATGGGCATCAAGAGCGACGAAGTCCGCATTGCCATCGTCCATTCCGGCGTCGGCGCCATCAACGAATCGGATATCATGCTGGCTTCGGCTTCGAACGCCCTCATCATCGGCTTCAACGTCCGCCCCGATGCGGCAGCCCGCAAGATGGCGGAACATGAAAAAGTCGACATGCGCATGTACCGCGTCATTTACGATGCCATCAACGACGTCGAAGCGGCTATCAAAGGGATGCTGGAAAAGAAATATGAAGAAAAGATCGTCGGTCGTGCCGAAGTCCGCAAAGTCATTACGACGCCGAAAGTCATCGTCGGCGGTTCCTATGTCAAGGAAGGCAAGATCACCAGCACGTCCAAGATCCGCCTCATTCGCAACGGTATCGTCGTCCATGAAGGTGAAATCGACGGCCTGCGCCGTTTCAAAGATGATGTCAAGGAAGTCGCAGCCGGTTACGAATGTGGCATTACCCTGGAAAAATATCGCGACATCAAGGAAGGCGACGAAATCGAAGCCTACGAAATGGTCGAAGTCGAACCGGAATAAAGGAGAGTACGTACTATGGGAGAATTACGAGTACGCAAGATACAGGAATTTATCAAACAGGAAGTATCGAAGATGCTCCTGAATGAATTGAAGGATCCGCGCATCGGTTTCGTCACCGTCACCGATGCCCGCATCACCGGCGACCTGCGCGATGCCACGGTCTACGTCAGCCTCTTCGGCAGCGACGAAGCCAAGCAGGAAACGCTGAAGGCCCTGAAGCGCGCCACCGGCTATATCCGCACAGAAGTCGGCAAGCGCCTGGGCATCCGTTATTCGCCGACCATTGTGTTTAAAGAAGATACGTCCCTCGATTACGGGATGAAAATCGATAAAATTCTTCGCGACATTGAAAAGAAGGACTGATATCCATGAATTGTTCGGCTCAGGAAATCTATACCTTACTGTGCCATTACGATAAGATCCTGCTGACGGCCCATGTCAGTCCCGATGGCGACGCCATCGGCAGCCTCCTGGCACTCTGGCACTGGCTGCAGCTGCAGGGGAAGAAGGCCGTCATGGTCATCGACGACGATATCGACGACCGCTATGACTTCCTCGACGGCCTGCAGTACATCAACAAGCCGGACCAGGTCGAAACGGATGATTCCTGGCTGACCGTCGTCCTCGATGCGACGGGCCTCGGCCGCATCGGCCAGGTGGAAAGCCTGGTCCGCGGCAAGGTCCTCAACATCGACCACCATATTTCCAATGAGCACTTCGCCCAGTGGGAAGACGTCCGGCCCGACTGCGCGGCGACGGGGGAAATCCTGACCTATCTCTTCGACCTCTGGCACAGTGAATGGAACACGGCCATGGCCGATGCCCTCTATACGGCCATCGCCACGGACTGCGGCTTCTTCAAGTTCAACAATACGACAGGCCATACGCTGCGCATGGCCGCTATCCTCGTCGACCACGGCGCCCGGCCCGATTTCATTTCGGAACACCTCGACGCCCGGTCCCTGGAAAAGCTGAAGGCCCTGTCCAAGGTCCTGGAACACCTGGAACTCTTTGACGACGGCCGCATTTCCTGCCTGTCCTATACGCCGGAAGTCCTCAAGATCACTGGCGAACACACGGGAATGTACATGGATTACGCCCGCAACGTCAAAGGGTCGGAAGTGGCCTTTACGGTCAAATACGTCAGCGACAAGGAAACGCGGGTCAGCCTGCGCTCGAAAGGCATGGACGTCAATGCCGTAGCTGCTGTCTTCGGTGGCGGCGGCCATGTCCGCGCTGCCGGCTGCACCCTGGATAAGCCGCTGGATGAAGCGAAGAAACTCATCGTAAAGGAAATCGAAAAGCGCTTATGATACACGGAATCATCAATGTACTGAAACCGACGGGCATGTCCAGCCATGACGTCATCGGCTGCCTGCGCCGCATCTACGGCATGAAGAAGATGGGCCATGCCGGTACGCTGGATCCCCTGGCGGCCGGCGTCCTGCCCGTCTATGCTGGTCAGGCGACGCGCCTCATCGAATACGGCGACAGCGACGTCAAGTCGTATCACGCCGAATTCGCCCTGGGATTGGCGACGGATACGGAAGACAGTACGGGGACCGTCGTCGAGACGGCGGCCGTACCGGATTTGTCGGCTGATGACGTGCGCCGTATCTTGGCGTCTTTTACAGGCGACATCGAACAGGCGCCGTCTAAATATTCCGCCATCAACGTCAACGGCGTCAAAGCCTATAAACTGGCCCGGCAGGATGTCGACTTCACCCTGCCCGTGCGGCACGTGACCATCCACGACCTGCGCCTGCTGTCCTTCGACGGCCGGCGGGGGACCTTTGCCGTGACTTGTTCCAAAGGGACTTATGTGCGGTCCCTCATCCGCGACCTGGGCCAGGCCCTGGGGACCTGCGCCTGCATGACCTATCTGGTCCGCACCCAGGCCGGGCTGTTCACCATCGACGAGGCCGCGACGCTGGAAGAACTGGAACGGGACCCCATGGCCTATGTCCGGCCTGCCGATATGGCGATTCAGGACCTCAAAAGGGCGAATGGTTCCGCCAAGCAGTGTGCTTTCCTACTCCAGGGCCGTCCCGTGCCCTTTGCTGGGCCGCACCTGGCCGATGGCGACATCATCCGCGTGTATGGGCCGAATCAGCGGCTCATGGGCATTGCCCGCTACGACGGGGAACACCATATCCTGCGGCCTCATAAGATGTTCGCAGAGGGATTGTGAGGTAACTAACGATGGAAATATTCCACTCCTTTCAGGAAATAACCGGCTTTACCGGAGCCGTCGTGGCCCTTGGGACCTTTGATGGCGTCCACCGGGGGCACCAGATGGTCATGAAGACGGCCATCAAACGGGCCGCTGCCTGCGGTGTGAAAACCATGGTCGTCACCTTTATGGCCCATCCGCTGTCAGTATTGTGTCCGGAAAAAGAACCGCTGCGCTTGGCTACGATTGGTCAGAAAGCGGAATATATCGAAGCCGTCGGCATCGACGGCCTGGTCCTCCTGCCCATGAGCCAGACCCTCTTGCAAGAATCGCCGGAAGAGTTCTGCCAGAACCTCCTGACCTACATCCATCCGTCGGCCATCGTCGTCGGCTCGAACTTTACCTATGGTGCCAAGGCGGCAGGCAATACGGAGACCATGAAATTCTTCATGAGCCAGTACGGCATCCCCGTCGTCGCCCTGACCCTCCTCGAACGGCCGGGCCGGACGACACCCATCAGCAGCACCGTCATCCGCCGTCTCATCCAGATGGGCCACATGGAAACGGCCGAGAATCTCCTGGGCCGTCCCTTTGCCCTGACCGGCACCATCGTGCCCGGCGACCGGCGGGGGAGGACCATCGGCTTCGCTACGGCCAACATGCTCATCCCCATCAACATGGCCATCCCGCCAGACGGCGTCTACATCACCGAACTGTGGTGGGACGGCAAGGGCCATCCGGCCATGACCAATATCGGCGACAACCCGACCTTCGAGAACCAGTACCGCCGCATCGAGACCCACGTCCTCGACTGGGACGCTGACCTCTACGGCAAAGAAGTGAGCCTGCGCTTCCGCAAGCGCCTCCGCGGCGAAGAGACCTTTGCCACGGCCGATGACCTCGTCGCCCAGATGAAGAAAGACGAGGCCGCAGCCCGCCGGTTCTTTCAATCCTAGTTGAAAATTAAAAATCTATTTACTAAAATAGCTGGCATTTTTCATTTTCGTGAAAAATGCCAGCTATTTGTTTTACAGTATAGAATCCAGTAAGGTCTTTGTATACTCCGTATGGGGATGGGTGAATATCGTTTCTGTTTCGCCCTGTTCCACGATTCTGCCCCGGTTCATGACCAGCATGGTATCACATAAACGACGGGCCAGATACAAATCGTGGGTAATGAACAGGCAGGCAATATGATGACGCTGGCAGGATGTCTTTATCAAGCTGGCTATTTCGCCGCGGATACTGACATCCAGCGCGCTGGTGGCTTCATCACAGATCAATAACTTCGGACGCATACACAACGCCCGGAGGACGGCGGCCCGCTGACATTCCCCGCCGCTGACCTGATGAGGGTAGCGGCCGAGATGCTCTGGTGTCAGATGGACTTCCTGCAGTAACTGGTCCATCTCTCCCTCCTCGAGAGGGAGGTGGTAATTGTGCAGACCGGCTCGGATGCTTTTCCCCAGGGTAAAGCGGGGATGAAAAGAGCGTACGGGATTTTGGAAAACCATCTGCAGCTTTCGGTACAGTTCTTTTTGCCGACGGGACGGCAGATGGGTGATATCGTGGCCATCGAAGAGAATCTGCCCACTGTCGGGCTGGGCGAACTGGCAGATGAGCCGGCCCAGTGTACTTTTTCCCGACCCGCTTTCTCCGACGATAGCCATGATTTCTGTTTCCTTCAGTTGAAAAGAAACATCATCGACGGCACGGAAAGGGATGCCGCCCCGTTCATAGGTTTTTACGAGATGGTTTACTTCGAGGAGCATGGTGAAGCCTCCTTTCTCATGCCGGCGAGGGTCAGGAGATGTTCCGTATAAGCCGCGCCGGGATGGGCCATGATGCCTGCTGCCGGTCCGTATTCTTCTACGTGTCCCTGGCGCAGGATCAGCAGGGTATCTGCCATATATGCGGCCAGACGGATATCGTGGGTGACGAGAATGATGGCCGTTTGATGATGACGGCGCAGGCGCAGCAGGGCATCGGCCATTTTTTTCTGGGTCACGCTGTCTACGGCTGATGTCGGTTCATCAGCGAAAACCAGCCGGGGTGGAATGATGAGGGGGAACAGGAGCCCTGCCCGCTGTACCATGCCGCCGGATAATTCCTGGGGATAAGACGCCAGGCTGCCTGATGGCAGATCCAGGACGGCGGCCCGGTCAGCCGCCGTTTTGTCGAATTCGTCCCGCTTCATGCCGGCTGTACGGGCCGCGTCCCACAATTGATCATAAATGGAGCGGACGGGACAAAAAGAAGACAGTGAATCCTGGAACACGTAATTCATGTCCTGCCCCCGCAGAGGACGCCAGTCCTCTTTCCGGATCAGGGGGTGGCCTGCAAAGGTGATGCTGCCACCGGTGACGCTGATCGCGTCTGGCAGCATGCCGGCACAGGCTTTGAGGATAGTCGTCTTTCCGCTGCCGGATTCGCCGACGATGACCAGGATTTCTCCCTGATGAAGGGGAAAGCTGACGTCTTTCACTATGGGACTGTTCCCTATAGCAATAGTTATCTCGTTTACTGTGAGCAATGACGGCTGCGCCTCTGTCATACTATCATCCTTTTCTATACGGTGTCGTTCACTATGTTACTGCATATCCAGTTCCGGTGTGATTTCATAATAATCGGACGGATGAGCCGCAAAACCAGTTACATTCTTTTTCATGACGAAGCTCATCTTGAGGAACGATGCGTACAATACGGCATCATCATTAAGAATCTGCTGCTGGATGCGGATTGCCAGGTCATTCCGCTGATTGCGGTCGAAAGTATTGTGCAACTGGTCGATCATGGCATCTACCTGGGGATTGCTGTAATAGCCATTGTTATAAGGCTGGTTGGAATATATCTTGCTCATGAGATAATATTCAGGGTCCCCGGTCGGTGCCGTCACGATGGCCTGGGCATAGATGTCATATTCGCCGCGTTTCAGGAAATCCTTATAATTATCGGTAGCATTGACGTCGAGTTTGATGCCGATATCTTTCAGGGCCGACTGGGCGTATTCCGCGAGAAGGGGGAGTTCCTGACGCGACGTATAGGTCAGCCAGCGCAGTGTCAGCGGCTGTCCGTCTTTGGTGATATAGCCGTCACTGTTTGTTTCCGTATAACCCGCTTCTTTCAGCAGCGCTTTTGCCTGTTCCGGATCGTATTTCGGACCATTCAGCCCTTTGCCATAAGGCGTCGTGTCAGGGAATGCACCGGTTGCGGCAACGCCGTTGCCATTTAATAATACGTTTACAAATTTATCTTTGTCCAATGCCATGGCAATGGCTTTGCGTACCCGGTCGTCCTGGAGTGCCGGCGTCTTGAAATTCATGGCTGCCTGATAGACACGGGACGTAGCCGTCGAACTGATCTTATATTTGCTTGTATCCTGGAAATTGGGCAGGCTGGCATAGGGAAGGCCCTGGACGGCATCGAGTTCTCCACTTTGCATGGCCATGGACAGAGAGTCGCCATCGGTTATGCTGCGGACGATGATCTTATCCATTTTTGGCTTTGTCTGGCCCCAGTAATGTTCATTCTTTGTGAGCTCAATACCCTGGTCGTCTACTTTGACGGCTACATACGGACCGGTGCCGACGGCGATTTTATCCTTGATGCCGGCTTCCATATCGATGATGGCACCGTACGGATCTGCCAGGTAATTGATCATGGCGGGTACTTTTTCTGCTGAGTGGATAGTGACCGTCTGGCCGTCAGCCGTGATATTGTCGATTTTCAGGTCGTGAGGGGCCCGGTCATTGCGCTTGATGAGGTCTTCCAGACAGGCTTTGACGGCTTCACCGGTCACTTTCTTGCCATTGGAAAAAGTAATGTCATCGCGCAGCTTGATTTTCAGCGTATTGTCATCGACTTGTTCATACGATTCGGCCAGCCAGGGCTGGACGTTCATTTCATTGTCGAATTTGAACAGTGTTTCGCCTACGCCATAGCGGACGGTGCTCCAGCCACAGTACGTGTCATGAGGGTCGGTACTGGCGTTCTGCATGGCTGGCCCGTAGGCCATGGTCCCGTAATGGAACACTTTTCCTTCTTCTTTGGCGGTCTTGCCCGTATCTGAACCGCAGCCAGACAGGAGCAGCGCGGCTCCCAGCATGGCGGTAAGCAGGCATTTGAATTTGTTGTTCATACATGTCACCTCGTCGTTTTAGAATCGGCCAGATCCCGCAGACTATCAGCAAAAAGCTGGAATATGGCCACCGTAATGAATATAGCAGCACCGGGGACGAAAACGGTCCAAGGTGCGGTCTGCAGCAGGTTGCGCGCGCCGCTCATCATAGAGCCCCATTCAGCGGCCGGCGGGGCGGCGCCGAGTCCCAGGAAAGAGAGACCGGCGATTTCCGTGATGATTGTACCGATATCAAGGGCTGCCGTAATCAATACGGGGCCGATGATTTCCGGCAGAATCTGTACGAGCAGGATTTGCAGGGAAGAGAATCCACTCATATGGGCCGCTTCGATGTAATATTCATGGCGCAGCGGCAATACCTGATTGCGCACGAGACGGGTGTATTTGGGCCAGGCAACGGCTGCAATGGCAGCGGCTGCATTGAAGGTGCCGCCACCCAGTATGCCGGCTACGGCGATGGCAAATACCATAGAAGGAAATGCCAGGAATACATCGGTCAGGCGGAGTAAAATGGTCGTTGCTTTTCCCTTGTGATAGCCACAGATCAGGCCGATGAATGAGCCGAAGGCAGAGGCGGCAAGGGCGACGGCCAAGGCGGTAAAGACCGTCGTTTTGGCCCCGGATAAAGTACGTGACAGGATATCCCGGCCATAGCGGTCTGTTCCCAGCCAGTGAGTGGCATCCGGTGGTTTAAGTGCCATCGTCAAATCCTGATCATATGGGCCAAAAGGCATGATATGGTCTGCCAGGAGAGAAACGACGAGTCCCAGCAGGATCAGGGCGAGAAAGAAATAAAAACGGTTCCGTTTTGTCAAGTGCATGGGTCAGTCCTCCTTTTCCCGGATAGCAATGCGCGGGTCGAGAAAACCGCAGACGATGTCAGAAAGAAGATTGACTCCGACGTAAATAATGGACATCCAGATGACATAGGCCTGGATGATGGGATAATCACGCATCATGATGGCATCGACGGCCAGCTTGCCGATGCCGTCCCAAAGAAAGATGGATTCGATGATGGCGGCTCCGCCGAGGAGGGAACCGGCCGATACGGCCAGCAGTGCCAAAAGGGGAGCCATTACGGCACGAAGGACATAGTGGGTCATGACGAAGCGGTACGATAATCCCCGGGACAGGGCAGCCTGGACATATTCCTTGCTCAGTTCATCGAGGGATACGGCCCGTATCTGGCGCATGTATTTGGCCGTCATAGCGATGGAAAGGGTGAGCGCCGGCAGGATGGGCAGCATGGAGGAGCTGGTACCCAAAAAAGAAAAAACATGCCATTTTACGGCAAATATATAGAGCAGGATGATAGCAATAAAAAAATCCGGCAGAGAATTCCCTATAAACGACAGCAGGCGGACCAACTGGTCCCAGATGCTGCCTTTACGGATGGCCGCAAGGATACCCAGCGGCAGGGATATGAGTAGAGTCAGTCCCAGGGCCATGACCATCAATTCAATCGTAGCAGGCAGCTTGTCCATGATTGACGTAAAGACGGGTGCTCCGGAAACAAAGGAATTTCCCATATCGCCATGAAGAATTTTGACGACCCATGCGGCATACTGGGCGAAAAAATCCTGGTCCAGACCCAGGGTGGCGCGGCGGGCTGCGGCAGCGGCTTCATTGGCCCCTCCATTCTGGTCATAGAGGATATCGACCGTGTCCGTTATCACCGTGTGCATCAGGGCGAAGGACATGAACGTAATGCCTATTAATATAGGAATAAGGTGCAGCAGGCGCTGCAATATATACCTTTTCATGAAAATGCCTCTTTCTTGTTAAAATTTGTCGGTAAATGATAACGTTTTAATTATAATATGACTCTTTGTGTTCTGACATGCCCCCCGAGGGGATAGGCAAAGCGATTTTTTGCTTCTATACTTTTCTAAGTAAGTATACCGATATGTTATACATCGACCAGGGGGAAGATACCGATGAGGGAAATCAGTACGAAAATTCAAGATTATTGGAATCGGCGCAGTCAGGATTTCAGTGCCGTACGGCGAAAAGAGCTGGCAAGTAGTGATGCGGCTGCCTGGCAGTCTTATATTATGAGTTATTTACCACATGGCCGCCAATTGCAGATACTGGATATCGGCACTGGCCCGGGGTTCCTGGCCATTCTCATGGCGCGTCTGGGTCATCATGTCACGGCGATTGATTCTTCCACAGGCATGATAACAGAAGCTCGCCGGAATGCAGCGGAAAATCAGGTATCCATCGATTTTCGCACGGGGGATGCCCAGGTATTGCCGTTTCCATCGGACGCTTTTGATGTCGTGCTTTCCCGTAATCTTACCTGGAATCTGCCCGATGCCGGTGCGGCCTATCGGGATTGGCACCGGGTACTGCGCGACGGCGGTTTGCTGCTTAATTTTGATTCCGATTACGGCCCTGTCCGTTTTACGTCCACGGCGGCTGATGAAAAAAATATCCATCATGACCTTGATTCGGCACTTATAGAGGAATGTGAATTGCTGAAAGATGCCCTGTCCATCAGTCATGAATGTCGCCCGGTGTGGGATATGTACCGGCTGATGGAAATCGGGTTTACCGATTGCCGGTGCTGTGAAGATATCCGGCCTATCGTTCATACCTCTCCGGCTATGCAGTATGATTCGGCCCCGCTTTTTTGTCTTTCGGCACGAAAAAAAGGCCTGGCCCAGTGTGCCTACTGATTCCGCTGTTTTCCGTTGACATCGGCTGGCAGGGAACGTATCATAAAGAACGTATGATAATACTTTTGAACAGTGGTGAAACCGATGGATAAAGAGCATGTGTTTTTTGAAAATTATGCCGGGACATGGGACCGGGACCGTAAAGAAAATCCGGAAATACTGTCCTTTCTGATGAAACTCGCAGGTCTTTCAGCAGGGGATACGGTATTGGATGTCGGCAGTGGGACGGGTATTCTGCTGCCATATCTGCATCAGGCGGTTACCGATACAGGACGGATAGAGGAATTGGACTATTCCCATCGTATGCTGGAACAGGCGCGGCAGAAATTTGCCTCTCTTCCAGGTGTTACCTATACGGAAAAGAATATTTTAAAATATAAATTGCCACAAGATGCATACGATGCCATCGTATGTCTGAATTTTTATCCTCATATTGCGCAGTGTAAAGAAGCATTCATCAAAAAAATGACAGCAGCACTCAAACAGGATGGCTCGCTCATCATTATGCATGATATACCGCGCAGCCGGGTCAATGCCCTGCATGACCAGGGGGAAAAAACACCGTCCCATGTGCTTCCGCCCGTAGATATTATGGCGACGATGTTGATTACGGCGGGGCTTACGGTGACGATTGCCATGGATACGGAATCGTTCTATTTCATCAAGGCTGAAAAGAAACAGCATATCCCCTATGAGCAGTACCCGGAATATACTTTTGATGAGGAAATGGCGGTTCCCCCTCATATTTATGACCATGTACATCCCCACACACAGACCAAGACGGTCATGAACAGGCTGGCCCGTATCAGCGGCCATCTGGAAGCTATCAAACGTATGGTAGCCGAAGGCCGGGACTGCAGCGATATTCTCATTCAGATTTCGGCTGTCGATTCGGCATTGGTCAGTGTCGGTAAAGTCATCCTTCGCAATCATATTGATCACTGCATCGTCGATGCCATAAAAGAAAATGATATGGAAGCCGTAGATAACCTGAAAAAGGCGATTACGACCTTTATAAAATAAGCGTGCGTCAGGGTGTTGAAACTTTATGCGCAGGTTGAAATAGTAGAACGATTAACAAGAAAAGGCCAGGCTGATTATTTGTTTAATCAGTGTGGCTTTTTCTTGTTTTTTCATAAAATTTGTAGATTAATGTGCGTCATAGTGGTATAATAAATATCACTACGACAAACCTCGGCGAGTCGCAGCAGAGCCATAAAAGAAAGAGAATAGATAGGAGTGAAGTTTTATGATAAAGTTTTCTGAAGAAGCAAAAAGTTTGCACGCATCGGATATCCGTGAAATTTTGAAAGTAACGGAAAATCCGGAAATTATTTCCTTCGCCGGTGGCCTTCCTGCACCGGAACTTTTCCCGATTGACGAAATGATGAAAGTCGACGTGGAAATCTTGAAAAAAGAAGGTCGTCAGGCCGTGCAGTATAGCACGACGGAAGGTTATGTGCCCTTGCGTAAACAGATTGCCAAACGTATGAAAACCTCTTTCCATACGGACTGCACTTATGAAGATATCATCATCCCCGCCGGTTCCCAGCAGGGCCTGTCCCTCTTGGGCCAGCTCTTCCTCAACGAAGGCGATATCGTCCTTGTCGAAAGTCCAACTTACATGGGCGCTACGACGGCTTTTGCTGTCAATTTCCCGCAGTTCGTCGAAGTCGAAACGGATGACAAAGGCATGGTTCCGGAAGCCTTGGAAGCCGCTATCGAAAAATACGGTGACCGCGTCCGCCTGATGTATGTCATCCCGGAATTCCAGAACCCGACGGGCATCACGTGGCCCTTGGAACGGCGCCAGGCTATTATGGACATCATGAATAAACATGATATCCCTATCATCGAAGACGACCCGTATGGCGAACTCCGTTATGAAGGGGAAACGATGCCGACCTTGAAATCCTTGGATACTCAGGGCAACGTCATCTTCCTCGGTTCCTTCTCGAAAATCTTCATGCCGGGCCTGCGTATCGGCTGGATGGTCGCAGAACATGACATCCTGGAAAAGGCCGTCATGCTCAAGCAGACCGTCGATTTGCAGACGTCGTCCTTTGCACAGCGCCAGGCTTCGTACTACATCGACATGTTCGACCTCGACGCCCATGTTAAACAGATCCGCGAACTCTATGGCAAACGCCGTACCCTCATGTACGATTCCATGAAGAAATACTTCCCCGAAGGCGTTTCCTTCACCTATCCGGAAGGCGGCCTGTTCACGTGGGTAACCTTGCCGGAAGGCCTCGATGCCAAGGCTATGATGCCGGAAGTCATCGAAAAGAAAGTTGCTTACGTACCGGGCGGTGCTTTCTACCCGAACGGCGGTAACGCCAACCATTTCCGCCTGAACTACTCCAACATGCCGGAAGACCGCATCGTCGAAGGTATTAAACGCCTGGCTGAAGTTTTGAAAGAAAAAATCGGCAAATAATTTAAAATAAAAGGAAATGAGACGCTCTCTCACGAGGGCGTCTTTTCTTTTGCAAATTTTTTTAAAAAATTTTTACAGTCATTCTTTAATTTTTTTTAAGTTGGATATTTATCATTATCAGTCATTCTCGTTATTTACATTTGATTTATAAGCTTGTACGAAATGTAACATAATGATAACGCAAACGTTTAATTGCATAAAAGTAATTTTGATGATACTATGTAGACATAGATAAACGCGTGATTCATATAACTTGAAGGAGTGATTGATATGCAATTTTCCGATTTAGCCATGAATTTGAAAGCTTCTGAAATCCGTGAACTCTTGAAACTGACGACCATGCCGGAAGTTATTTCTTTTGCTGGCGGCCTGCCGGCACCGGAACTCTTCCCGACGGAACAGCTGAAAAAGGTCGACGATGCCATCTTGACCAAAGATGGCCGTGCAGCCTTGCAATACGGCACGACCGAAGGCTACGATCCCTTGCGCAAGCAGATTGCAGCCCGCATGAAACAGGCTTTCATGGTCGACTGCGATATCGATAACATCACCATTACGTCTGGGTCCCAGCAGGGCCTGTCCATGCTGGCCCAGATCTTCATTAACCCGGGCGACGTCGTCCTCGTCGAAAGCCCGACCTACCTCGGCGCCATCAACGCCTTCAAGCTCTGCAAACCGGAATTTGTCGAAGTGCCGACGGACGAAAAGGGCGTCATCCCGGAAGAATTGGAAAAAATCCTGGCAAAATACGGCGACCGCGTCCGCATGATGTACGTCATCCCGGAATTTCAGAACCCGACAGGTATTACCTGGCCCGTCGAACGGCGCAAGGCTTTCATGGACATCGTCAACCGCTATGACTTCCCGGTCCTCGAAGATGACCCGTATGGCGAACTGCGCTATGACGGCGACAAGGTCCCGTCCCTGAAATCGATGGATACGAAAGGTAACATCATCTTCCTCGGCTCGTTCTCGAAGATTCTCATGCCGGGCCTGCGAATTGCCTGGATGGTAGCCGATCCGGTCATCATCGACAAAGTCGTCAAGCTGAAACAAGCCGTCGACCTCCAGGCTTCGTCCTTCGGCCAGCGCCAGACGTCGTACTATATCGACATGTTCGACCTCGATGAACACGTCGCTAAGATCAAGGCCCTCTACAAGAAACGCCGCGACCTCATGTGCGAATCGATGAAGCAATATTTCCCTGAAGGCATCACCTTTACATACCCTGAAGGCGGTCTGTTCACGTGGGTAACGCTGCCAGAAGGCATGGACGCCAAAGAGCTCATGCCGAAAGTCCTGGCCAAGAACGTTGCCTACGTGCCAGGCGGGCCTTTCTACCCCCACGGCGGCCATGCCAACCACTTCCGCCTGAACTACTCCAACATGCCGGAAGACCGCATCGTCGAAGGCATCAAACGCCTGGCCGACGTCTTGAAAGAAGAATTGGCAAAATAAGGTAAAGATGATATGATATAAAGGAGCTGTCGCTTACGACAGCTCCTTTTTGAGCATTAAGTTTGCTTTCGTAAATGGGTTGATGATTTTGATGGAACTTGAATCTCTTTTAAAACAATATTTTGGCTATACGTCGTTCCGGCCGGGCCAGCACGAGGTCATCCAGACCCTCCTCGAGGGACGGGACTGCCTGGCCATCATGCCGACCGGGGCCGGGAAGTCGATCTGCTTCCAGCTGCCGGCCTTGATGATGCCCGGCGTGACCCTGGTCATTTCGCCGCTCATTTCCCTCATGAAGGACCAGGTCGACAGCCTGGTCAACCAGGAGATACCGGCGACGTATATCAACAGCCAGTGTACTTTTGAAGAAGCCAAGGCCCGTTTTGCCGCCATCCGCGCCGGCCGGGTCAAGCTCGTCTATATTTCACCGGAACGTCTGGAGAATGAATTTTTTACGTCGTTCATGCAGAGCCTGCCCATTTCCATGTTCATCATTGATGAAGCCCACTGCGTATCCCAGTGGGGCCATGATTTCCGCCCCAGCTACTGCGCCATCAAGGACTGGATAGCTGCCCTGCCCAGACGGCCTGTCGTCGGGGCCTTCACGGCGACGGCGACGGAAAAGGTCAAAGAGGACATGATGACCCTCCTGGGCCTGGAAAAGGAACGCATCTTCATCGGCAGCTTCGACCGGCCGAACCTGTATTTCCGCGTCGTCCGGACGAATCGAAAGCTCGACTTTGCCCTGGCCTACGTCCAGCAGCATCAAGAAGACAGCGGCATCATCTATGCGGCGACGCGCAAGGAAGTGGACCGCGTCTATGAAGAACTGACGCGGCGGGGCATCCGGGCCGGCCGCTACCATGCCGGCCTGAGCGACGACGTGCGCCGGACCATGCAGGACGCCTTCACCTACGACCGGCTCCAGGTCATCGTCGCCACCAACGCCTTCGGCATGGGCATCGACAAGAGCAACGTCCGCTACGTCATCCACTACCAGATGCCCAAGAACATCGAAAGCTATTACCAGGAAGCGGGCCGGGCCGGCCGCGACGGCGCGCCGGGGGAATGTATCCTCCTCTTCAGCCGCCAGGACATCATGATCCAGAAGTTCCTCATCGAGCAGTCCGTCCACGACCCGCAGCAGCAGGCCGTCGAATTTCGCCTGCTCAACGCCATGGTCCGCTACTGCGAAGGAAATCACTGCCTGCGCCATTATATCCTGACTTATTTCGGCGAGCATCCGTCGTGGCAGCGCTGCGAGAAATGCGGCAACTGTGACCAGGAGACGGTCGAAGAAGACATGACCGAACAGGTCCGCAGCATCTGCCTCTGCGTCGACGAATTGAAGGGCCGCTTCGGCATGACCATGGTCTGCGACATCCTCAAGGGCAGCCAGAACGCCAAGGTCCGCCGTTATGGCTTCGAGAACAACTCGGCCTTCGGCATGCTCGGCGACTTCACGCTGTCCGAAGTCCGCGACATGGTCCGCCAGTGCATCGACGACGGCTATCTCGACCAGTCCGATGGCAAATACCCCGTCGTCTCCCTGACGGCGGACGGGCGGCAGGCCCTCAGCGGCAGCCGGCGCATTGTCCAGCAGAAAGTCGTCGCCGTCGATCCCGTGCCGGAACTGCCCAAGCGCCAGCAGAAGCGCCGCGCCGGGGCCATCGACGAAGACGCCTTGCGGCCCCTTTTCGATACGCTGCGGGCAGTCCGCCTGGAACTGGCCAAGGACGAACACATCCCGCCGTTCGTCATCTTTTCCGATGCGACCTTATGGGACATGGCCGCCCTCAAGCCGGACAGCCTGGACGCCATGAGCCAGATCAAGGGCGTAGGCAGCTTCAAGCTCCACAAATATGGCCGCCAGTTCGTCGGCGCCATCCAGTCTTACATAGATAACCATTGATTTTGAGGTGACATACATGAGTATTGCCGATACACAGTATCTGAATATCGTCGAAAATATCCTCGACCACGGCTATTTCGACAACAACCGCACGGGCGTGCGGACGTATAAACTGCCCCACCAGATCATGCAGTTCGATCTGGAACAGGAATTTCCCATCTTGACGACGAAGTTCGTCGCCTTCAAGACGGCCGTCAAGGAAATCCTCTGGATCTGGCAGCTCCAGAGCAACGACGTGCGGGAACTGCAGAAGATGAACTGCCACGTCTGGGACGAATGGATGCGGCCCGACGGCACCATTGGCAAGGCCTATGGCTATCAGATCCGCAAGTATAAACAGGTCGACAAGCTCCTGGATATGCTGAAGACGGATCCCCAGAACCGGCGCATGATCGTTTCCCTGTGGAACATCGAAGACCTGCCGGACATGGCCCTCCAGCCCTGCGCCTACCAGACCTTGTGGGACGTCACCGACGGGCGCCTGAACTGCATGCTCATCCAGCGCAGCGGCGACATGGGCCTGGGCGTGCCCTTCAACATGACCCAGTACGCCGTCCTCATCCATCTCATCGCCCAGTCCGTCGGCCTGCGTCCGGGCCTGTTCACGCATGTCATCAACAACGCCCACGTCTATGAGAACCACGTCCAGGCCATGAAGACCCAGCTGGCCCGCCGCGATCAGGCTTTCCCGGCGCCGAAACTGGTCCTCAATCCCGATGTCCATGATTTCTATGATTTCACCATCGACGACATCGCCCTCGATAACTACCAGCACCTGGGAAAACTGCCCATGGAGGTGGCCGTCTGATGCTCCATCTCATTGCAGCCGTCGACAAGCGCGGCGGGATTGGTAAGGATAACGACCTCTTGTGCCATATTTCGGCCGACTTAAAACGTTTTAAATCTCTCACTATGGGCCATACGATGATCATGGGACGCAAGACCTTTGAAAGCCTGCCCGGCGTCCTGCCCGGCCGGCCGCACTGGGTCCTGACCCATCAAAAAGATTATGACGCCCGCCATGAAGCGGTCACTGTCTTCCATAGCGTCGAAGCCCTGCAGCAGGCCATGAACGATGGGGAAGACTACTTCGTCATCGGCGGCGCTGCCATGTATCGGGAATTTCTGCCCCTGGCGGACAGCCTCTACCTGACGGAAATCGACGAAGCCTTCGACGGCGCCGACACCTTTTTCCCGGACTGGAATAGAAGTGCCTGGACGGAACAAACGCGGGAATTGCACCGTGCCGATGGACAGTGTCCCCATACTTTTTCTTTCGTCCACTATGTCCGCCGTTTCGATTGACATTGTCAATCCGTTATGTTACACTAACGGAAGAGCTACAAGATAGCTGGAATTGTTTTTTTAGGAGGATTTTGTTATGCACGGTAAAGTAAAATGGTTTAGCGCAGAAAAAGGTTATGGCTTCATCGAAAGAGAAGATGGCGGCGACGTTTTCGTTCACTTCTCCGCTATCCAGGAAGATGGCTTCAAATCCTTGACCGAAGGTCAGGAAGTTGAATTCGACATCGTTGAAGGTGCGCGCGGACCGCAGGCAGCTAACGTAGTTAAATGCTAATCGGAAAGTAAAATAGACCTTTTAAGGGGCTCACGGGACGGCTTCGGCCAGCCTGTGCGGCCCTTTTTTTTGCCCTCTATAGCTGTATAAAAACACGAAAAAGTTTGCATAAATACTTGCAATATTCATACGGCTGTGCTATGATATATCCATCGAACAAGTTCTGGTCTTAACTTATTGGAGGATAGATATACATGAAACATGCAAATAGCTTCGTAGATTATACAACAGATGAATTGAAAGGCATTTTATTACTGGCTGAAAAGATCAAGCAACATCCGGATGACTACAGCCATATCCTGGACGGCAAGAAATTATACACGCTCTTTGAAAAGACGTCGAACCGGACGTACCTGTCCTTTTCCATCGGCATGGAAGAATTAGGCGGCAAAGCCTATAATCAGCTGTGGAAGGACAGCAATTTCACCATCGGCGACCTCATGAGCGAAGTCAAATACGTCTGCCGCAACGTCGACTGCATCATGGGCCGGTTCAAGAAAGCCGAAACGACGGAAGGCTTCATGAAGAACGCCACCGTCCCGGTCATCAACGGCTGCGACAATACGTTCCACCCGACGCAGGCCCTGGCCGACATGCTGACGCTCTACGAAAAGACGGGCCATTTCGAAGCCAAGGTCCTCTACATCGGCGCCAAGAACAATACGTACAATTCGCTCAGCGAAATCGTCACTAAGATGGGCGGCATGATGTACGGCCTGACACCGTTCAGCCAGGTCACCAATGTACCGGCCGACTTCTACGACAAACTGACGGCGACGGGTCATTATAAGGAATTGCCGACGGATATCTCCAAAGAAGAGCTGAAGAAAGTCGTCGCCGATGTGGACTGCGTCTATACCGACACCTGGGTCGACATGGAATTTTTCACCAACCCGGACTATGCCGAAAAGAAGAACCAGATCATCAACATGATGATGCCCTATCAGATCGACGCTGCCCTCATGGAAGGAACGGATACCATGGTCTTCCACGATATGCCAATCCATCCGGGCTATGAAATCACGCAGGACGTCATGGAAAAACACTTGGAAACCATCCTCGACGAAGCCGAAAACAGACGGCACGCCGAAAAAGGATTGTTAGTCTACCTCATTACAGGGAAATTGGATTGGTAGTGGCTCTCATGCGGGCCGCCCTTTGGGACGGCCCCTACGAATAAAGGATTACAAAAAAAGGGATTGTCGCATGTGCGGCAATCTCTTTTTTCATCCCAATCCCAGGCAGACCAGGGGGATGGTGATGATGGAGCAGAGTGTCGTGACCAGGAGCATGCCGGCGGCGTAATTGCTGTCTGAGTGCTGGTTCTGGGCCAGCATGACGATGACGGCCATACTGGGCAGGGCCGGCAGGATACTCATGGTGAGGGTTATGTCATGAGGGACCTGCAGGAATCGGCAGATTTCATAGAAGACGAGCGGGAAGAGGCACATCTTGACGGCGACGGCGCCATAGATTTCTTTCTTTCGGATGTACTGGGGGATGTCGATGTAGCAGAACAGGCCGCCCAGGTAAATCAGGGCCATGGGGGGTGTCAGGAGTCCGGCTTTGGTCAGGGCCGCATTGATGGGTTCCGGCAGGTGGAGTCCGATGAAGAGGCCCAGGATGGACAGGATGATGGCGATTGTCGCCGGATTGATCATCTTCATTAGGCGGCTGGTGACGGACATGGTATTTTCCCGGTCCACCGGCGCCGTCAGATTGACACCCAGCGTCCACAGCAGGAGCTGGTCGATGACCGTGAACAAGGCGATGTAGAGCATACCCTGTTCCGGGAAGAGGGCTGCAATGATGGGAATACCCATGAAGCCGATGTTGCCGAACATGGAGCAGGCCCGGTAGACGTGATTTTCATTGCCTTTCAAGCCAAAGAGGCGTGCCAAAAAGCGGCAGAGCAGGTATAATAGGAAGTACATCAACAGGGAAATGGCCAGGATCGGCAGGGCGCTGATGAACTGCTGACGCGTCGCCCCATTGAGGGTATTGGTGAACAAGAGCAGGGGCATGGAGACCTTGGTGATGAATTGCGAGAACACGCCAAGGGAACGGCTGTCCAGGACGTGCATACGCACGGCAACCATGCCGATGAGGAGATAGATGACGAAACCGATGATTTGCGATAAGACAATGGAAAAATAGCTCATTAGCCGGACTCCTTTCTAAAACGCCCTTATTTTATCATGCTTGTCATAGAGGCCTTGGGAGAAAGCCTGGGGAACGGGGCCCTGGATGGCTTCCTCTTTTCCGATGCCCAGGCCATGGACCTGCCTTTTACATGCCAGCGCCTGTTCGCCATCCGCCAGTCCTTCATCTGCTCCCAGGCTTTGTTGGACCAGTATCGGACGGTGGGGGCAGTCATCGCCCATCTGCCCTTCCTGACCAAGTCCAACAGCCAGGACTATGTCGTCAAGATGCGCCGGACGTGCGGCCAGGTCTTCGGCCAGCCCTTTGAGGAATCCCGCCTGTGCTATAGTTTGTCCGAACAGTTCCTGCTGCTCAGCCTGTCCCAGGGCTTTGCCATCCTGCCCATGCCCGAAGGCGATGTCTATCCCGGCCTGAGCGTCATCCCCTTGGACGATGACTTTACCGAATATGCCGTCCTGGCTTATCGGCCGGACAGCATGACCGAAGAATTGCAGAAGTTTTTATCCCTTTTTTCCGGGATGCCAGAGTTCGCTGAGAGCGACGCCACCGAGGATGCAGGCCGCTCCCAGCCATTGCAGGGACGTCAGGTTTTCCCTGAGGATGAGGGCTGACAGGGCCAGGGCCGTGAAGGGTTCCAGATAGCCGCAGATGGAGACGCTCTGGGCCGACAGGCGCTGGACGCCGGAGAAATAGAGGTAGTAGCCGAGGCCCGTGTTGACGACGCCCAGGCAGATTATGCAGGCGATGTGGCTCATATTCAGGCTGACCGGTGCCGACGGCATGGACAGGGTGACGGCCGAGACGACGACGGCTGCGACCAGGAGCTGGCACGCCGGGGACAGGATGCCGCCGATGCCGCTGACCTTTTTCATGGCGATGATGAGCAGGGCGAAGCAAAGGGCGCTCAGGAAACCGCAGACCAGGCCCCACGACAGGCCGTGAGCCTGGACGTCGGCGCCGTTGATACAGACGATGCCGATGGTGACGATGACCATGGCACTTACCTTGGGGACCGTAAAGGGTTCATGGAAGACGAAGTACGACAGGATCATGATCAGGATGGGACCGCAGTAGCACATGAGGGTGGCCAGGCTGACGCCAATCTGCTGATACGCTTCATAGAGGAAGAGCCAGTTCCCGGCCAGGAAGAGGCCCGACAGGACCAGCCAGCCCAGGGAGGCCCGGGTCACGTGGCGCAGGCTACTCCATTCATGGCGGGCCGTCGCCAGGAGAAGCAGGAATAACCCGCCCAGGACCGTACGGGTCAGGACGATTTCGTAACTCGACAGGGGAAGTTGGCTGGCAATGATGCCGTTCGTGCCGAAAATGACAGCAGCCAGGATGAATTTGATGTACGCGTTTTTCATGAGTATCCCTCCTTTGAATCGATGATTCTAATATATCATATTTGCAGAGAGATGTCAGCCGACAAGGGCTGTTGCATGAAGGCTTCTGCCATGATTGGGGAAACCTCTCAGTCAGCTGCGCTGACAGCTCTCCTATCAGGAGAGCCTTTGCGAGCCACGAGCCACTAGCCACGAGCCACGAACCACGAACCACGAGCCACGAAATCTATGGTATAATAGGAAAAAACGAAAGGGGCACTGCCATGAGTATGCATCATGAAGTAGGCATTACCTGTCCGAAATGCCAGAAGGCCGGTATCTTTACCGTATGGGACAGTATCAATACGAAATTGGATCCGGATATGAAGGACCGCGTCAAGTCGCAGGAGGCTTTCTGCTATCACTGCCCGCACTGCGGGACGGACGTCCACGTCGATTACGGCTTTTTATATCACGACATGGACCACCATTTCATGGTCTTCTACGCGCCGACCGACAAGGACCAGGAAAACGCCGACCGCGATATGGCCGACGGCCAGGTCCAGTTCAAGGCCATGGTGGACACGGCGGGGTATGTCATGCGCCTGGTTCGGACGAAAGCCGATTTGCTGGAAAAAATCGCCATCTTTGAAGCCGGCCTCGACGACCGCCTGATGGAACTGACCAAGGCAGCGGCCCTGGCCCAGGTCGGGGAAAAGGAAAAGGACTTCATCGTCACGGAAAGCCATTTCGTCACGGCTAAAGACGGGTCCCTGCGCCTGTCCCTGGTCGATGAAAAAAGTGGCCAGCAGGCCTATGTGGACTTTAATAATGGCCTGGCCCAGCTCTACGGGCAGTTCCAGCAGCACTTTGCCGACGACCTGCCGGCAGAAGACGCCGTCCTGGCCCGCATCGACGCGGACTGGACGCAGCGGTTCTTGAATAAATACTTATATAATTAAAGGAGGGACCTTTATGTCGAAACTCGTCGTCGTCATCCAGTGCGACATCGTCACCAAGCGCTGCAGCGGCTATGCCTGCATGAATACCTTTGTCAACCGAAAGGACACCTTTGCCGATTATCCGCCGGATACGCGCTTCCTCATGATGACCTGCGGCGGCTGCTGCGGAGCCGGGCTGTCGGCCAAGCTGGAGAACCTGGCCAAGAAGTTGAAGAAATACGGCGATGCCAAGGAAAATGTGACCATCCATTTTGCGTCGTGCATCGTGTCCGACAGCTACCATCGGCCGCCGTGTCCCTTCCGCAACTATATGGCCCAGATCATCGAACGCAAAGGCTATCCCCTGGTCCACGGGACCTATATTTCCAGGATGACCGAAGAAAAGCGGAAGCAGGGGACGTACCATGCCTTATAAGAAGGGAAAAGGCCTCGTTGCGGCAGCCCTGGTGGCCAGCCTCTGCCTGCTGCCGGGCCTCGTGCCGGCTCCGGTCCAGGCCACTGGAGAGGCCCTGCGCGCCGATACCCGGGCCCTGAAGCAGGCAGACTGGCAGCTGGCCCGGCCCTATGGCCGGCCCATGCTCGACGTCGCCCAAGGGGCCGATACTATCCTGGGACCGGCAACGATACCGGCCCGCCAGATGGTCCATTTCATCCGTCAGCGCAATCCTCACCCCAAACTGAACGCGCCCCTGGAAGACGTCGTCCAGGCCTATTATGACGAAGCCGGCCGCGAAGGCATCCGGCCCGACGTGGCCCTTTGCCAGGCCCTGAAGGAGACGGGCTACTTTGCCTATGGCGGCGACGTATCGCCGGATCAGAACAATTTCTGCGGCCTCGGTGCGACGGGGAACCGGGTGGCCGGCGCCCGCTTCGCTACGCCCCAGCTCGGCGTGCGGGCCCATATCCAGCACCTCCTGGCCTATGCCAGTACAGAGCGGCCTAAGACGGCCATCGTCGATCCCCGCTACGAACTCTTGGCTGAAAAGCATCCCGAACTCTACGGTAAGGTCGATTCCTGGACGGGCCTCAACGGCCGCTGGGCCGTGCCGGGCAAGCATTATGGCCAGGAAATCCTCTGGATGTGGACCGAAGCCCAGACACCGGACGGAACCTACGATAACCTGGTCACGGGTTTCCAGAAGGTCTTCGCCCATCCCGATGACGCCCAGGCCTATCTCTACCGGGGTATCCTCTTCTTCGACCGCCACGATTACTGGCTGGCCGAACGGGACTTCCGCCGTGCCCTGGCCTTGGACAAGACGTCGCCCGCTGCCTGGTATGACCTGGCTTTGACGCAACAAAAAAGAGGGGAGCTCGAAGCTTCCCTCGCTAGTTACGACCAGGCCGTCGCCTGCCGTCCCGAATATTTGCAGGCCTGGTATAACCGCGGCCTCGTGGCCATGGAATTGAAGCAGGACGATAAGGCCCGGCAGTCCTTCCAGGAAATCCTGCGCTTTTCGCCCCAGTCGGCGGATGCGGCCAATGCCATGGCCGTCCTCTACCTCCGTAAGGGGAACGCAGACAAAGCCGGATCCTGGCTGGAACGGGCCGGCCAGATCAACTCCGCCAATCCCCGCATCCAGGCCAATCGCCAGCAGTTCCAGACCTATCTGCGATAGCTGTATTTGAATTTCATCAATTTATCCATCAAGTATTCCAAGTGACTTTTTTCCGTCTTCGTCGGTCCATCGGTCGTCTGTACCAGGTGGGCCGTTTCTTTTTTCTGATTAAATTCCAGGTCATAGCCATGGGTCACCATCAGGGCTTGTTCCAGTCCGTAGATTAACATAAACACTGCCCCCTTTAGTAGTCTGAAAACAACAAAAGATGCAACGGCGAAATAAGTGCTGCGTTGCATCTTCTGTCTTACTGTTTTGTTTGTACTTATATTATATAACTTTATAAGCTAAAAATCAATAAAATATTTTGAATAATTGTTAAAAATCTTAAATGATGCGTGACACAGGCTCTCCTAATAGGAGAGCTGTCAGCGCAGCTGACTGAGAGGTTGCATTTGAACGCGAACTGCGGGACGCCTTTTAGGCGTCCCCTACAATTATTTCCTTATCCACAAGGGAGGCCAGGCGGTCGGCGTGGTGTGTGGCGATGATGAGGGTCTTGCCGGCTGCTTTCAGGCTGGGCAGGAAATCTGAAAGCCAAGCCAGGCCGTTGGCGTCGAGGTAGCTTTCCGGTTCGTCCATGGTCCAGACCTGGGGGTTCATGGTCAGGATGGAGGCGATGGCCGTCCGTTTCTTTTCGCCGCCGGACAGGGTGTAAGGCGGGCGGGAGGCCAGCCGGGTCAGGCCCAGCAGTTCCAGGGCATCGTCGACGCGCTGGTGGATTTCTTCAGGCTTCAATCCCATCTGGACCGGGCCGAAGGCCAGTTCCTCGCGGACGCTGCTGCAGAAGAGCTGGGAATCGGGATTCTGCCAGACGTAGCCCAGGCGCTGGTGGAACCATTTGGAATAGGCGTGGTCCCGCATCTTGCCGGCCGTGATGACCGTGCCGTCAAAGGTATACGTCCCCTGCTGGGGGAAAATCAGGCCGTTCAGCAGGCGCAGGAGCGTCGATTTCCCCGAGCCGTTGGGACCGCTGAGGAGGACGGCCTGGCCCGGTTCGATGGTTTCCGTGAGATGAGAGAGGATGGGCCTGTCGTCATAGGCGAAACAGACGTCGTCGAGTTGTATCATGAGAGGACTCCTTCCAGGCGGATGAAGAGATAGACATAGGCCAGCAGGGCCAGGACGAGCAGCCCCGTGGCGGGAGAGAAACGGCGCTTCCGGCCGTCCTTATAGGGCCGGTAATCGCCAGTGAAGCAGCGGCAGCACATGGCTTCGTACAGGTCTTGGGACAGGCGCTGGGACTTTTGCAGCAAAATACCGGAAACGCCGCTCATGGCGGCCTTCTTGTCGGGATTGTGACCGACAGA